>Ga0134121_10000481_pt1 | contig 46428 bp, 58 predicted proteins | sample KB301_FD_96463 | JGI IMG/M metagenome (GOLD analysis project Ga0134121, IMG submission 96463) | Terrestrial soil microbial communities without Nitrogen fertilizer from Kellogg Biological Station, Michigan, USA - KB3-0-1 | ecosystem: Environmental > Terrestrial > Soil > Unclassified ...
GACAACGTCAGCCTGGCGGTGGAGCTGATCACGCCGATCGCCATGGACAAGGGCCTGCGCTTCGCCATCCGCGAAGGCGGCCGCACCGTCGGCGCCGGCACCGTCACCGAGATCCAGGCGTAAACGAAGGAAGGGTCGGAGAGAAATGCTCAACGAGAAGATTCGCATCAGCCTGAAGGCGTACGATCACCGGGTCCTCGACCAGTCGACGACCGAGATCGTCGCCACGGCCAAGCGCACGGGGGCCCGGGTGGCCGGGCCGATCCCGCTCCCGACCCGCATCAACAAGTACACCGTCAACCGCTCGCCGCACGTGGACAAGAAGTCGCGCGAGCAGTTCGAGGTGCGCACCCACAAGCGGCTCCTCGACATCCTCGATCCGACCTCGCAGACGGTGGACGCGCTGATGAAGCTCGACCTGCCGGCGGGCGTCGAGGTCGAGATCAAGGCGTTCGAGAAGGAACGGCGCTGAGGACGACATGGTCGAAGGACTGATCGGCCGGAAGATTGCGATGACCCAGGTCTTCGACGACGAAGGCCGCGTGGTGCCCTGCACGGTGCTGCGCGTCGGCCCGTGCGTGATCGTGCAGCGCCGCGAGCGTGGCCGCGACGGCTACGAGGCGGTGCAGCTGGGTCTCGTCGAGCAGGTGAAGGTCAAGAAGACCGGCAAGGCGATGAAGGGGCACTTCGACAAGGCCAACGTCGCGCCGGTCCGCACCCTGAAGGAGTTCCGCATCCTCCCCGGCGGAGACGCGCCGGAGGTCGGCGGCAAGGTGCTCGTGACCCAGTTCAAGGTCGCCGACAAGGTGGACATCATCGGCGTCTCGAAGGGCAAGGGGTTCCAGGGCGTCATGAAGCGGCACCACTTCCGGGGCGGCGCGGCGAGCCACGGCTCGATGTTCCACCGCGCCCCCGGGTCGGTCGGCTCCTCGGCCTACCCGTCGCGCACCTTCCGCGGCATGCGGATGGGCGGGCGGATGGGCGGAGACCAGGTGACCGTGAAGAACCTGTCGATCGTCCGGGTGGACGAGGAGCACAACCTGCTCATCGTCCGGGGGGCGGTGCCGGGACCCGGCAACGCGCTCCTCACCGTGCGCAAGGCGCGCGCCCCGATCCGCATCGTCAAGGTCCAGGAGAAGACCAAGTCGGTCGATCCGTTGAAGGCCGCGAAGGCCGCCGCCAAGAAGAAGTGAGGAGAGAGCGCCGATGCCACGCATCGCGGTGAAGAGCCTGAAGGCCGGCAAGGAGAAGGAGATCACCCTTCCCGACGCCGTCTACGGGGCGCCCGTCAACACCCACCTCGTGCACGAGGCGGTGGTCGCCTACCAGGCGGCCGGCCGGGCCGGCACGCACGCCACCAAGACCCGTTCCGAGGTGAGCGGCGGCGGCAAGAAGCCCTGGAAGCAGAAGAAGACGGGACGGGCCCGCGCCTCGTCGATCCGCTCGCCGATCTGGAAGGGCGGCGGCACCGTGCACGGCCCGAAGCCGCGCAACTACGCGCAGGCGCTGCCGCCGCGCAAGCGCCAGGGGGCGCTGCGCGCCATCCTGTCCGCCAAGGTGCGCGACGGCCGGCTGGTCGTGGTGGATTCCCTCGAGCTCGAGGGCATCAAGTCGAAGGATCTCGTCGCCGCCGTGCGTGGCCTCGGGGTCGGCGGCTCGGCTTTGCTCGTGGACGAGCCGGTGGACAAGAACCTGGCGCTGTCGGCGCGCAACGTCGCGCACCTGCACTCGGCGCGCTCGACGGCGCTCAACGCCTTCGACCTGCTGCGGTACGAGACCGTGGTGCTGACCGAGGCCGCCGCGGCGCGCCTCGCGGAGGTGCTGGAGCCATGAGCCACCGTCCCCAGGACGTGCTGATCGGGCCGCTGATCACCGAGAAGACCCAGATCCTGAAGGAGGGCGGCAACGTCCTCGCCTTCAAGGTGCAGCGCGGCGCGAACAAGGTCGAGGTCAGGAAGGCGGTCGAGGCCCTCTTCAAGGTGAAGGTGGCGTCGGTGCGCACCGAGAACGTGCACGGCAAGTGGAAGCGCACCGGGCCCTTCGCGCGCATCCCCGGGAAGCTCCCGGACTGGAAGAAGGCGTACGTGACGCTCAAGCCGGGCGAGAAGTCGATCGAATACTTCGAGGTCGTGTAGGAACGCCATGGCCATCAAGAACAGCAATCCCACGTCTCCGTCGCGCCGCTACTACTCGACGATCGTCTTCGACGATCTGAGCAAGGTCCGGCCGCTCAAGAGCCTGAGCATCGGCAAGCGGCGCACCGGCGGGCGCAACAACATCGGCCGCATCGCGGTGCGTCACAAGGGGGGCGGTCACCGCCGCCTGCTGCGCACCATCGACTTCCGCCGCGACAAGGCGGGGATCCCGGGGAAGGTCGCCACCCTCGAGTACGACCCGAACCGCTCGGCCCGCATCGCCCTCGTGCACTACGCCGACGGCGACAAGCGCTACATCCTGGCGCCGCTCGGGCTGCACGTCGGGCAGACGGTCGTGGCCTCCGCCGAGGCGGACATCCTGCCGGGCAACGTCCTGCCGCTCAAGGCGATCCCGCTCGGCACGAGCATCCACAACGTCGAGCTGAAGCCCGGGCGCGGGGGCCAGATGGTGCGCAGCGCCGGCAGCGTGGCGCAGCTCATGGCGCGCGACGCCGGCTGGGCGCAGGTGAAGCTGCCGTCGGGGGAAATCCGCCGGGTGCTGGAGACCTGCCAGGCGACCATCGGCCAGGTCGGCAACCTCGACCACGAGAACGTTTCGATCGGCAAGGCGGGACGCCGCCGCTGGCGCGGGATCCGGCCGACGGTGCGCGGCGTCGCCATGAACCCGATCGACCACCCGCTCGGAGGGGGCGAAGGCAAGACCTCCGGCGGGCGCCACCCGTGCACGCCATGGGGCGTGCGCGAGCGCAAGACACGCAACAACAAGCGGACGGACAAGTACATCGTCCGCCGGCGGAAGTAGGGAGACGGGCCCATGGCACGCAGCATCAAGAAAGGGGCGTTCGTCGATCCGGTGCTGAAGCGTCGCATCGAGGAGATGAACCGCCGCAGCGAGAAGCGGGTCATGAAGACCTGGTCGCGGCGGAGCACGATCATCCCCGACATGGTCGGGCACACGATCGCCGTGCACAACGGCAAGAAGTTCATCCCGGTGTACGTGTCGGAGAACATGGTCGGGCACAAGCTCGGCGAGTTCGCCGCCACGCGCACCTTCCGCGGACACTCGCGGGCGGACTCGGCCGCCGCCGCCCCTGCCGGGGCCGGCCCGACGCCGACCGGCACGCCGGCGGCCGTGGTCGCGCCCCCGAAGTAGGCGGAGAGAGACGATGCTTCCAGCAGGACTGGTCGGTCACGCGCGGCTGCGGTATCTCGGCACCTCGGCGCAGAAGGCGCGCCTGGTGGTCGACATGATCCGCGGGCGTCACGTGGAGGAGGCGATGGGAACCCTGCGCTTCACCCCGAAGGCGGTGGCGCGCGAGATTCTCAAGGTCCTCGATTCGGCGGTGGCCAACGCCCGCGTCCGCAAGCCCGAGGTGGACGTGGACCGGCTGGTGGTGACGACCGCATTCGTGGACGGCGGCCCGTCGCTGAAGCGCATCCGGCCGGCCCCGATGGGGCGCGCGTTCCGGGTGCAGAAGCGCATGTGCCACGTGACGCTGGGCCTGAGCGAGACCGGCCACGGCCGCGCGGCCCGCACGGCGCGCCCCGCCGCGCAGGCGCAGGGACAGGATGCGGTCCCGGCCGGCAAGGAACACGCAGCGGCGCCGGCGCGCACGCCGCGCAAGTCGAAGGCGGCGCACGCCCGGCCGTCAGGGAAGGAATCGGCGGGCGGCAGCCGCCCGGACAGGAGTAAGGCCCGCATGCCCGGGTCGGGCAGCAAGCGAGGAGGAGGCGGCTAACCGCCTCCCAAGGAGCGTTCGTGGGTCAGAAGGTCCATCCGTTCGGTTTCCGGCTCGGGTACAACCGCACCTGGCAGTCGCGGTGGTACGCCGAGAAGAACTACGCCAGCATGCTGCACGAGGATCTCGATCTCCGCGGCGTGCTCAAGAAGCGCCTGTCGCACGCCGGCATGGCCCGCGTGGACATCGAGCGCGCCGCCAACAAGCTCAAGATCACCATCCACACCTCGCGCCCCGGGATCATCATCGGCCGCAAGGGCGCGGAGGTGGACAAGCTGCGCGACGATCTGCAGAAGCGGACGGGGCGCGAGATCTTCATCAACATCATGGAGATCCACAAGCCCGAGCTCGAGGCGCAGCTGGTGGCCGAGTCGGTCGGGCTGCAGATCGAACGGCGCGTCGCCTTCCGCCGCGCCATGAAGAAGGCCATCGAGTCGGCGGTCCGCTTCGGCGCCAAGGGCGTCAAGCTGCGCTGCTCGGGGCGTCTCGGCGGATCGGAAATCGCCCGCTCGGAGTGGTACCTCGACGGGCAGCTGCCGCTGCACACGCTGCGGGCCGACATCGACTTCGGCTTCGCCGAGGCCCGCACCACCTACGGGCAGATCGGCGTGAAGTGCTGGATCTACAAGGGTGAGCTCAAGGGACTGACGCGGCCGCAGGATCGCCTCGGCCTGGCGCAGATCTAGGGATTAGGGACAACGACCGATGTTGATGCCGAAGAAGGTCAAATACCGGAAGCAGCAGCGCGGACGGCGCCGCGGCAAAGCCTGGCGCGGCGGCACCATCGCCTTCGGCCGCTACGGCCTGAAGGCGACCGAGGCCGGCTGGCTGACCGACAAGCAGATCGAAGCGGCGCGCGTCGCCATCACCCGCTTCATCAAGCGCGGCGGCAAGGTCTGGACGCGCGTGTTCCCGGACAAGCCGATCACCAAGAAGCCGGCCGAGACCCGCATGGGCAAGGGGAAGGGTCCGCCTGAGGGCTGGGTGGCCGTGATCAAGCCGGGACGCGTCCTCTACGAGATGGAAGGGGTGACGCTCCCCGAGGCGCGCGAGGCGCTGCGGCTCGCATCGCACAAGATCGGCATCCGCACGATGTTCTGCGAGCGGGGGATCTGACATGCCGCAGGTGAGGGCCCGGGTCCTCCGGGACAAGACGGTGGATGAGCTCCGGCAGCAGGAGGGCACGCTGCGGGAGCAGATTTTCAAGCTGCGCTTCCAGAAGGCGACCGGCCAGGCGGAGAACCCGCAGCGGATCGCCCTGGCGCGCAAGGAACTGGCCCGGGTGCTGACCATCCTGCGCGAGAAGGAAGGCGCGGACGGCAGCGGGGCCGGCGCGTGAGCGCGGAGACGAAAGCGATGGAGCAGGCGGCTCAGGGCGGACAGGCGCAGGAGCGCGAACCGCGGCGGCGGCAGCAGAAGGTCGGCGTCGTGGTGAGCGCGAAGATGCAGAAGACCGTGGTGGTGGAGGTGGAGCGCCTGGTGATGCACCCGCTCTACCAGAAGTACCTGCGCCGGCGGTCCCGTTTCATGGCGCACGACGAGAAGGGGGAGTGCCGCGCGGGGGACCGGGTGGAGATCAAGGAGACCCGGCCGATGTCGCGGCACAAGCGGTGGATCGTGCAGTCGGTCCTGGAGCGCGCCGGGGCCCGGTAGGCCGGACCCGCGGGCGAACGAAGCACGGCGGAAGCCGTGCGATGACAAAACGCGGGCGGAAGCCGCGTGACGGAATGCGAGAGAGAGGAGCGGCCAGATGATTCAGATGCGCACCATCCTCGAGGTCGCCGACAACTCCGGCGCCAAGAGGATCTCGTGCATCCACACGCGCGGCCGGTCGGTCAACTTCTACGCGGGGATCGGTGACGTCATCACCGCCAACGTGAAGGAAGCGATCCCGGACGGCACGGTGAAGAAGGGGCAGGTGGTGAAGGCGGTGGTCGTGCGGATGAACAAGACGCACCGGCGCCGCGACGGCACGTACATCCGCTTCGACACCAACGCCGCCGTGCTGATCAACGACGCGGGGGAGCCGATCGGAACGCGCATCTTCGGGCCGGTGGCCCGCGAGCTGCGGGAGAAGAACTTCATGAAGATCGTGTCCCTCGCGCCGGAGGTGCTGTGATGGCGACGCCCCGCGCGGTGCACGTCCGCCGGAACGACCAGGTGGTGGTCCTCGCCGGCAAGGACAAGGGCCGGACGGCCCGCGTCCTGCGCGTCTTCCCGTCCGAGGGACGGGCGATCGTCGAGGGCGTGAACTTCCACAAGAAGCACACGCGGCCGAACCCCCAGCGCAACATCAAGGGGGGGATCCTCGAGCGCGAGACGCCGATCCACACCAGCAACCTCATGGTGATCTGCGGCGAGTGCAAGAAGCCGGCGCGGGTCGGGCACCAGACCCTCGAGGACGGCCGCAAGCTGCGCACCTGCCGCCGCTGCGGCGGGTCGCTGGACAAGTAAGGCAAGTCGAGAGAACGGAGAACGGAGCGAGATGGCCCAGACGAGCGCACCCACGGCGGCACCGACCCCCGGTCCCGTGCCGCGGCTGAAGACCGCCTACAAGGACACGATCGCGCGCCAGATCCAGGAGCGCCACGGCTACCCGAACGTGATGGCGGTGCCGCGCCTCCGGAAGATCGTCATCAACATGGGCGTGGGCGAGGCGAGCCAGAACATCAAGCTGCTCGACGCCGCCGCCGACCAGCTCGGGGCGATCGCGGGGCAGAAGGCGGTCATCCGCCGCTCCCGCAAGTCGATCGCGAACTTCAAGATCCGCAAGGGCATGCCGATCGGCTGCACCGTGACGCTGCGGGGCGACCGGATGTGGGAGTTCTTCGACCGGCTGGTGTCGATCGCGCTGCCGCGCGTGCGCGACTTCCGCGGCCTGCCGACCAAGTCGTTCGACGGCCGCGGCAACTACACCATCGGCCTGAAGGACCAGCTGGTGTTCCTGGAGATCAACTACGCCAAGGTGGACAAGGCGCGCGGCATGAACGTGACCATCGTGACGACGGCGAAGACCGACGAGGAGGCGCGCAACCTCCTGAGCGCACTCGGGCTGCCGTTCCGCCGCGACGGCGCGGCCTGACGCACGGGGAAGGACGAGGGAGAACGACGATGGCGACCAAGGCGTGGAAGGCGGCGGTGAGGAGGACCCCGAAGTTCGCGATCCGGCACCGCAACCGCTGCAAGCGGTGCGGGCGGCCGCGCTCCTACATGCGCCGGTTCCAGATGTGCCGCATCTGCTTCCGCAACCTGTCGCTCCAGGGGCTCATCCCCGGGGTGACGAAGTCGAGCTGGTGACAACCGGCCGGGCCCAGGCGGCCCGGCGCGAGGGTGACGAAGGATGAACGACCCGATTGCAGACCTGCTGACCCGCATCCGCAACGCGGTGCGCGCGCGCCACGCGCGGACCGACGTGCCCCACTCCCGCCTCAAGGAGTCGATCGCCGGCATCCTCAAGGAGGAGGGGTACCTGGCCGACATCGCCACCGTGGAGAAGGGGGGCTTCAAGTTCCTCCGGCTCAAGCTGCGCTACGACGGCGACGGGCGTTCGTTCGTCACCGGGCTGGAGCGGGTGAGCCGCCCCGGCAAGCGGGTCTACAAGAAGCACGACGAGATCCCGCGCATCATGGGCGGAATCGGCCTGGCCATCGTCTCGACGCCGCGCGGCATGATGAGCGGCTCGCGTGCGAAGAAGGCCGGCATCGGCGGCGAAGTCGTCTGCGCGGTCTGGTGAGGGAGAAGGAGCGAGCGTGTCCAGAATCGGGAGGATGCCGATCGCGCTTCCGTCCGGGGTCAGCGTCAAGACCGCGGGCGGGGCGGTGACGATCGAGAAGGGGAAGGCGAAGCTGGTCCACCGCCTGCCGGAGGGGATCGGCTGCAAAGTCGAGGGCAGCACGGTCACCCTGACGCGGCGCGACGACGAGCGCCGGCAGCGGGCGCTGCACGGCCTGACGCGCGCCCTCGTGGCCAACGCCGTCAAGGGCGTGAACGAGGGGTTCGCCAAGGACCTCGAGATCATCGGCATCGGCTACAAGGCGCAGGTCAACGGGCGGGTGCTGCAGCTGGCGCTCGGCTATTCGCACCCGGTGGACTACCCGATCCCGGAAGGGATCGACATCACCGTGGACAAGCAGACCCGCCTCACCGTCAAGGGCGCCGACCGGCAGCTCGTCGGCCAGGTCTCCGCGGAGATCCGCGGGCTGCGCGCGCCCGAGCCGTACAAGGGCAAGGGGATCAAGTACGCCACCGAGGTCATCCGCAAGAAGGCGGGCAAGGCCGGCAAGACCGGCGCGGCGGCGGGAGGCTAGGCCATGGTCAACGAAGTCGATCGGGAAGGCTCGCGGGAGAAGCGCCACGCGCGCGTGCGCGCCCGCCTCTCCGGCAGCAAGGAGCGGCCGCGCCTCTGCATCTTCCGCAGCCTCGGCCACATCTACGTGCAGGCGGTGGACGACGGCGCGGGGAAGACCCTCGCGCACGCCTCGTCGCTCGAGCTGCGCCAGGGGAAGAGCAACAAGGGCACCGGCAACGTCGCGGCCGCGAAGAAGGTCGGGACGCTCATCGCCGAGCGTCTCCGTGAGCTCGGCTGCGAGACGGCGGTGTTCGACCGGGGCGGTTACCTGTACCACGGCCGCGTCAAGGCGGTGGCGGACGCGGCGCGTGCCGCCGGACTGAAGTTCTAGGAGAATTGATGAACCGGATCAAGGCGGACGGTCTCGATCTCAAGGACCAGGTGGTCCACATCAACCGCGTCACCAAGGTCGTGAAGGGCGGAAAGAACTTCCGCTTCTCCGCCCTGGTCGTCGTCGGTGACGGGCGCGGCCACGTGGGCTATGGCGCGGGCAAGGCGAAGGAGGTCCCCCAGGCGATCGCCAAGGGGGTCGAGCGCGCCAAGCGCAACCTCATCCTGATCCCGCTCAAGGGACACACCATCCCGCACCAGGTGCTGGGGATCTTCGGCGCCGGCCAGGTGCTGCTCAAGCCGGCCGCCCCGGGGACCGGCGTCATCGCCGGCGGCGCGGTGCGCGCGGTGGTGGAGTCGGCGGGGATCCAGGACGTGCTGACGAAGTCGCTCGGCACCACCAACCCGCACAACGTCGTCAAGGCGACGTTCGAAGGGCTGCTCAAGCTGCGCGATCCGATCGCCGAGCGCCGCCGCCGCAAGGGAGCGACGACGAACGAGGGGAACGCCGATGCCTGAGACCGCGGTGAAGGCGGCGAAGAAGAAGGCCGTGAAGAAGCCGGCCCGCGCGAAGCGCGCCGCCGCCTCGAAAACCATCACCATCGAGCAGTACGGCTCCGGCATCGGGTGCAACTTCACCCACAAGCGGGTGCTCAAGTCGCTCGGGTTCCGGAAGATCCGGCAGCGCGTCGTGCGTCCCGACAACCCCGCGGTGCGCGGCATGGTCGAGGCCATCCCGCACCTCCTCCGCATCGTGGAGAGCTGACATGGCCGAGCGCAGGAAGACCGCCGGGAAGAAGCCCGCGAAGGGCGCCGCCCCGCGTCACAAGGCGAAGGGGGGACGCCGCCCGGCCCGCAAGGCCGGAGCGCACGCGCACGCCGCGGGCCATCCCGAGCACCGCGCCCAGGCGCCGCACGGGCGCACGGTCGGGCTCGAGCACCTCCGGCCCGCGCCGGGTTCGCGCCGCAAGCGCAAGCGCGTCGGCCGCGGCCCGGGTTCGGGCCACGGCAAGACGGCGACCCGCGGCAACAAGGGCCAGCTGTCGCGCAGCGGATCGACGGCGCAGTACTTCGGCTTCGAGGGAGGGCAGATGCCCCTCCATCGCCGTATCCCGAAGCGCGGCTTCACCAACATCTTCCGCCGCCAGTACGCCGTCATCAACGTCGGCGACCTCGCCCGGCTGGACGGCGAGATCACGCCGGAGCGCCTGGTCGCCGAGGGGATCATCAAGAAGCTGGGGGCCGGCCTGAAGGTGCTCGGGGACGGGGACCTGGCGAAGGCGCTCGTGATCAAGGCGCACCGTTTCAGCCGTTCGGCGCGGGAGAAGATCACCGCGGCCGGCGGCACCGCCGAGGAGATCGCGGCCGCGCGCTCATGATCGAAGCCGTCAAGAACATCTTCAGCATCCCCGACCTGCGCAAGCGGGTGCTGTTCACTTTCCTGATGCTGGCGGTGTACCGCGTCGGCGGTCACATCCCCGTCCCGGGGGTGAACTTCGAGGCGCTGGAATCGCTGTTCCGGACGCAGGGGGGCGGCCTGCTCGGCTTCCTCGACCTGTTCTCCGGCGGGAACCTGAGGCGCCTGACGATCTTCGCGCTCGGGATCATGCCGTACATCTCGGCGTCGATCATCCTGCAGCTCCTGACCGTCGTGTGGCCCTACCTCGAGAAGCTGTCGAAGGAGGGGGAGGTCGGCCGCAAGAAGATCGTGCAGTACACCCGCTACGGGACGGTGCTGCTCTCCCTCATCCAGGGGCTCGGGATCGCCTTCTGGGTGGAGAACCTGAACCGCGCGGGGGGCGGCGGGCACCCGATCGTCCCGCACCCGGGCTGGTTCTTCCGCGTGATGACGATCGTGACGCTGACCACCGGAACCGCGTTCATCATGTGGCTGGGCGAGCAGATCTCCGAGCGCGGCATCGGCAACGGCATCTCGCTCATCATCTACGTCGGCATCGTCGCCGGCCTGCCCAAGGCGATCGCGACGCTGTACCAGGACGTGACGACCGGGACGCTCAACATCTTCGCGGTCGTCCTGCTGCTGGCCCTGATGGTCGCGGTGGTCGCGGCCATCGTCTACGTCGAGCGCGCGCAGCGCAAGGTGCCGGTGCAGTACGCCCGGCGCGTCGTCGGCCGCCGCATGTACGGCGGGATGCAGACCCACATGCCGCTCCGGCTCAACACCGGCGGCGTCATCCCGGTCATCTTCGCGTCGTCGCTCATCGCCTTCCCGCTCACCGTGATGCAGTGGGCGGGGGTGCAGGGCCGCGGCGGGTTCTGGGGCGAGGTGTACCGGCAGCTCGACTACGCGGCCCCGCTGCACAGCCTGCTCTACGTCCTGGGGATCATCTTCTTCTGCTACTTCTACATCTCGATCATCTTCAACCCCATGGACGTGGCGGACAACATGAAGAAGTACGGCGGCTTCATCCCCGGGATCCGTCCGGGGCGCAAGACCGCCGAGTACCTCGACACGATCCTGACCCGGCTGACCTTCGTCGGGGCGATCTACCTCGCGCTCATCGCGCTGCTGCCGCAGCTGCTCATCAGCGGTCTCAACGTGCAGGTGCTGCCGGTCATCGGCGGCACCCTCGACCGCGTCCTGCCGGCATTCCTGACCCAGGGGCTGGGGCTGAAGTTCTACTTCGGCGGCACCTCGCTCCTGATCGTCGTCGGCGTGGCGATGGACACCATCCAGCAGGTCGAGTCGCAGCTGATCATGAGGCACTACGACGGCTTCCTGAAGGGGGCCCGGGTGCGCGGGCGGCGCGGGTGACGCGATGGACGAACCGTCGCGCGGTCCCGTCCGCCTGGTCTTGTTCGGGGCGCCCGGGGTCGGAAAAGGGACGCAGGCGCAGGGGCTTCAGAAGTGGTTCGGCGCGCCGCACGTCTCGACCGGGGACATGCTGCGCGCCGCGATCCGCGAGGGCACGCCGCTCGGGAAGCAGGCGCGGGCGGTCGTCGAGCGCGGCGAGCTGGTCCCCGACGCGCTCGTGAGCGCGCTCGTGGCCGAGCGCCTCGCGCAGCCCGACGTGCGCGAGGGGTTCATCCTCGACGGGTACCCGCGCACCGTGCGCCAGGCGGACGACCTGGACGCGGCGCTGAAGGGCCGTGGCTCGGCGGTGGACGTGGTGGTGAACCTGGAAGTGCCGCCGGCGGAGATCGTCGAGCGGCTGGCGGGGCGGCGGAGCTGCCCGGCCTGCGGGGCGGTGTACCACGTGCGGCTGAAGCCGCCGAAGGCCGCCGACCTGTGCGACGCGTGCGGAGGGCGGCTGACGCAGCGCCTGGACGACGCGCCGGACGTGGTGCAGGGGCGCCTGCGGGTGTACGAGGCGCAGACGGCGCCGGTGCTCGAGCACTACCGGAGCCGGGGCCTGCTCGTGGACGTGGACGGCCGGGGAACGCCGGACGAGGTGGCGGCCCGGATCGTCGAGGCTGTGGAGCGGAGGCGGTGATCATCTACAAGTCGCGCGAGGAGATCGAGAAGCTCGACCGGAGCAACCGGGTGGTCACCCGTGTGCTCCAGGCCCTCAAGCGCGAGGTACGACCGGGGATCACCACGATGGACCTGGAGGAGACGGCCGAGAAGCTCTGCCGCGAGGCGGGGGCGAAGCCCGCGTTCAAGGGGTACCGGGGCTTCCCCTGTGTCCTGTGCGCGTCGGTCAACGACGAGGTGGTGCACGGCATCCCCTCCAAAGGTCGCCGGCTCAAGGAAGGGGACATCATCGGACTCGATTTCGGGGTCGTGGTCGAGGGATACTATGGGGATGGCGCGGTGACCGTGGCGGTCGGGGACGTTCCGGACCCGACGAAGAGCCTGATGGCGGTCACCCGGGAAGCCCTGTACCGGGGGGTGGAAGCGGCCCGGCCCGGGGCGCGCGTCTCGGACATCTCCCAGGCGGTCCAGAAGCACGTCGAGGGGCACGGCTTCTCGATCGTGCGCGAGTTCGTGGGGCACGGCATCGGGACCTCGCTGCACGAGGATCCCCAGGTGCCGAATTACGTGACGCCGGGGCCGAATCCGGTCCTGCGCGAGGGGGTGGTGCTGGCGATCGAGCCGATGGTCAGCGCCGGCGCCCCCTCGGTGAAGATTCACGACGATGGGTGGACGGCCTCCACCGTCGACGGGTCGCTGTCGGCGCACTTCGAGCGCTCGGTGGCGGTGACCGCCGACGGGCCGTGGCTTCTCGGCGGCGACGCGGAGGTGGTGTGAGCAAGGAGGACGCCATCCAGGTGGAGGCGACGGTCGTCGAGCCGCTGCCGAACGCGATGTTCCGCCTGGCGCTGGACAACAAGCACGAGGTGCTGGCGCACATCTCGGGCAAGATGCGGAAGAACTTCATCCGCATCCTGACCGGGGACCGGGTGCTCGTCGAGCTGAGCCCCTACGACCTGTCGCGCGGCCGCATCGTGTACCGGTTCAAGTGAGCCGGGGGAATTCGAAGGAGACGAGATGAAAGTCAGGGCTTCGGTGCGGAAGATTTGCGACAAGTGCAAGGTGATCAAGCGGGCCGGCGTGGTCCGGGTCATCTGCGGCAACCCCAAACACAAGCAGCGCCAGGGATAGGAGACGGATCGTGGCTCGCATTTCGGGAGTCGACCTGCCGCAGGGCAAGAGGGTGGAGATCGCCCTGACCTACATCTTCGGGATCGGCCGCTCGCGCAGCCTGCGGCTCCTGAAAAAGGCCACCGTGGACAAGGCGATCAAGGTGAAGGACCTCTCCGAGGACGAGGTGCGCCGCATCCGCGACGTCATCCAGGAGGAGGGGCAGGTCGAGGGCGACCTGCGCAAGAACGTGCAGATGGACATCAAGCGGCTCATCGACATCGGCTCGTACCGCGGCCATCGCCACCGCCGCAACCTGCCGGTGCGCGGGCAGCGGACGCACACCAACGCCCGCACCCGGAAGGGACCGCGCAAGACGGTGGCCGGCAAGAAGAAGGCTCCGACCGGGAAGAAGGGCTAGGCGGTCGGAGAGGAACCCGAGGAGACCATGGCAGACGACGACGAGAAGCAGGAAGCCCCGGCCGAGAAGCCGGCCAAGGCGCCCAAGGCCCCGAAGGAAGCGGCCGAGGGTGGCGCCGAGGCGGGCGCGAAGGCGGAAGGCGCGAAGAAGGGCGGCGGCAAGAAGAAGGAGAAGAAGAACGTGCCGTTCGCCATCGCGCACGTCCACGCCTCGTTCAACAACACGGTGATCACCATCACCGATCAGGGCGGGGGCGTGCTCTCCTGGTCGTCGGCCGGCTGCGTGGGCTTCAAGGGATCCCGCAAGGGGACGCCGTTCGCCGCCCAGCTGGCGGCGCAGGCCGCCGGCAACGCGGCCCGCGAGCACGGGGTGAAGCAGCTGGAGGTGCGCGTCAAGGGGCCGGGCGCCGGGCGCGAGTCCTCGGTGCGCGCGCTGCAGTCGATCGGGCTCGAAGTGAAGACCATCAAGGACATGACGCCGATTCCGCACAACGGCTGCCGCTCTCCGAAGCGGCGCCGGGTCTAGGGCAAGGAGAGAACACGTGGCGCGACAGCGAGGCACGGTCTGCCGGCTCTGCCGGCGCGAAGGAATGAAGCTGTTCCTGAAGGGGAGCCGCTGCTATACCGAGAAATGCGCGGTGGAGAAGCGCAACTTCCCGCCGGGCCAGCACGGCAAGCGGCGCATCAAGATGCAGGGCTACGGCGTGCAGCTGCGCGAGAAGCAGAAGGTCAAGCGGACCTACGGCGTCCTCGAGAAGCAGTTCCGCCTCACTTTCCAGGAGGCGGCGCGCAAGAAGGGGGTCACCGGCGAGATGCTCCTGCAGGGGCTGGAGCGCCGTCTCGACAACGTCGTCTACCGCCTGGGGCTCGCTTCGTCGCGCCCCCAGGCCCGGCAGATCGTCGCGCACGGCCACGTCAAGGTGGACGGGAAGAAGGTGGACATCCCGTCGTACCAGGTGAAGCCGGGGCAGACGCTCACCCTCAAGGACAAGATGGGGAAGAACGTCCAGGTGCAGGCCGCCCTGCAGCTGGCGCGCGGCCGCGGTGTCGCTCAGTGGCTCGTCCAGGACGCGCAGGGTGCGCCGTCGGGCAGCGTCTCGAACCTGCCGCGGCGCGAGGAGATCACGCTGCCCATCCAGGAGCAGCTCATCGTCGAGCTTTACAGCAAGTAGTCGTCCGCCGGGGCCGACGCGCCGCCGGCAGGAGGATCGTCGCATGCTTTGGAAAGGTTTCCAGAGGCCGAAGCGCCTCGAGGTCGATCACGAGACGTTGACGCCCACCTACGGGCGGTTCTGGGCCCAGCCGTTCGAGCGGGGCTTCGGGACCACCGTCGGCAACGCGCTGCGGCGCGTGCTGCTCTCCTCGGTCGAGGGGGCGGCGATCACCGCGATCAAGGTCGACGGCGTGCTGCACGAGTTCACGGCCATCCCGGGAGTCGTCGAGGACACCATCGACCTGGTGCTGAACCTCAAGCAGATCCCCATCAAGCTGAACGTCGATCACCCGGAGACGATCTACCTGCGCGGCGAGGGGGCGATGGAGCTGAAGGCGGCTCACATCGAGACCAACCCCAACGTCGAGATCCTCGACCCCGAGGTGCACATCGCCAGCCTGATGGACGAGGCGCACCTCAACATGGAGCTGCGCGTGAAGCCGGGCCGCGGCTACGTGCCGGCCGACCGCAACTTCGACCACGACCTGACCATCGGCTACATCCCGATCGACTCGGTCCACTCGCCGGTGCGCAAGGTCAACTACACGGTCGAGGACGCGCGCCTCGGCCAGACCACCGACTACGACCGCCTGACCATCGAGATCTGGACCAACGGCGCCGTGACGCCGCAGAACGCCCTCGGCCTCGGCAGCAAGCTCCTCAAGGACCACCTGTCGATCTTCGTGAACTTCGAGGAGGTTCCCGAGCTCGACATCGAGAAGGTGGACCGGGATCGCGACCGGGTGCGGGAGAACCTCCAGCGCTCGATCGACGAGCTGGAGCTGTCGGTGCGCTCGTACAACTGCCTCAAGAACGCCGACATCAAGACGATCGCCGACCTCGTGCAGAAGAGCGAGGCGGAGATGCTCAAGACCAAGAATTTCGGGCGCAAGTCGCTCAACGAGATCAAGGAACTGCTGGCCGAGATGGGCCTGACGCTGGGGATGAAGATCGACAACCTGGCCGGCCCGCAGGCGGAGTAGCGGGGGAGGAGAGGATGCGTCACGGGGTTCGTCTCAAGAAGCTGGGCCGCACGTCGAGCCACAGGCTCGCCCTGCTGCGCAGCCTGTCCACCTCGCTGTTCAAGGACGAGCGCATCCGCACGACCGTGCCGAAGGCGCGCGAGCTGCGGTCGTTCGCGGAGCGGCTCATCACGCTGGCGCGCCGGGACGACCTGCACGCGCGCCGGCAGGTGGTCCGCCAGATCGCCGACAAGGAGGTCGTCAAGAAGCTCTTCTCGACCCTCGGGCCGCGCTTCGCGACCCGTCCCGGCGGCTACACGCGCACCATGAAGCTGGGGCCGCGCCAGGGGGACGGCGCCGAGATGGCGTTCATCGAGCTGGTCGGCTCGGAAGGGCTGTTCAAGAAGCAGCGCGAGGAGCGCCAGGCCAAGAAGGACCGGCGCGCCGCCTCGCTGCGCAAGAAGGCCGAGGAGGCCACCCCGCCCGAAGAGAAGGAAGGGGAAGGCTCCTCCGGCGCCGCCGCGGGCTAGCGCCCGGGCCTGGCCGCGAGCCGGCCGACGAGGTCGGTCGTGGCGTGTCGCTTCGGGTCGCCCGCGACTTTCACGACACCTCCGTAGGCACGCACGATGGCCCCCTCGGGGACCGTCGCGGGGGTGTAGTCCGTCCCCTTGCAGTGGACCTCCGGGCGCAGGCGGCGCAGGACGTCGCCGACCGTCCGGCCCTCGAAGACCAGCACCAGGTCGACGCCGCGCACACCCGCCACGAGCCGGGCGCGGTCGCGCGCCGGCACCAGCGGCCTGCCCGGGCCGCGCAGGGCGCGGGCCGAGCCGTCGCCGTTCACCGCCACGACCAGGAGGTCTCCGAAGCGCCGCGCGCCGCGCAGGTAGCGCAGGTGTCCCACGTGCAGGAGGTCGAACAGGCCGTTCGCCAGGACGACCCGCCGGCCGCGCCTGCGGGCGCGGAGCCAGCGGGCGGCCGCCGCGGGACGCAGGATGGGGGCGGGCTCCACCGCGCCGGCGCGCGGCCGGAGGCGCTTCTTCACCGACCCTCGAGGCGCGCCTCGAGCTGCGCGTCGTGGCGCACCGCCTGGCGCAGCTCGTCGGGCGACACGGTGGCGGTCCCGCGCTTCATGACGACGAGGCCCCCCGCGTAGTTGGCGAGGAGGGCTGCCTCCACCGCCTGCGCCCCGGCCAGCGTCGCGAGGGCGAGGGTGGCGATGACGGTGTCGCCGGCGCCGGTGACGTCGGCCACTTCGTCCGTGCCGTACACCGCCAGGCGGGCCCGCGCCCCGGCGGCGCCGGCCACCGCCATGCCCAGGCTTCCGAGGGTGACGACGACCGTCCCGGCGTCGAGACGCTCGCGAATCGCCTCGGCGGCGGCGTGCAGCCGCTCCGGGTCGTCTCCGATGGGGCCCGCGAGTGCGCTCTCCGCCTCCTGCAGGTTGGGCGTCGCGGCCGCCACGCCGTGGAAGCGCCGGAGCTGCGAGCGCGAATCGACGAAGACCGGGCGCTTCGCTTCGCGGGCGGCGGCGAGCAGCGGCTCGATCGTCTCCTCGTGGAACAGGCCGAGCGAGTAGTCCGAGAAGACCACGCCGCGCGCCGCCCCGGCGGCGGCGCGCAGACGCGCGACCAGGTCGGGCGCGGCGGCCTTCGCGCCGCCTCCCGAATCCAGCCGCACGATCTGCTGCTGCACGGAGTGGGCGCTGCCGGCGAGGATGCGGCGCTTCTCGGGCGTGCGATAGCCCGGGTCGCGCTGGATGCCCGAGGTCGTGCAGCCGAGGCGGGCCAGCGCCTCGACGAGGGCCTCGCCGGCGGCATCGGCGCCGACCCGCCCGACGACGTCGGTTTTGGCGCCGAGCGCCGCGAGGTTGGCGGCGACGTTGGCCCCGCCGCCGGGCAGGCGGTCGGTCCGGACGTGATCGAGGATGAGGACCGGCGCCTCGCGCGAGATCCGCCCGATGCGGCCGTGCTCGAAGACGTCGAGGACGAGATCGGCCACCAGGAGCACCGGGGTCGCCGCCATGCGATCGACGATCTCAAGCAGCCGCTCCCGCACGGCGCCCGCGTCTCCGGCCCGGCCCCCCGCCTCGCCCTTCTTCATGGCCCCTCCTGGTCGCGCGCCACGAGGTGGCGCACCGCGTCGAGCAGGTCCTCCGCCGTGTGGTCGGGACGGTGACGGTATTCGTCCTGGTGGTGCTCCACGAGACCGCGGCCGTAACCGGTGAGCACCTGCACCACGCGCACGCCGGCGGCCGCCGCGGCCTCGATGTCGGGGAAGCCGTCGCCGATCATCCACGATCGGGAGAGATCGATGTCGTGCTCGGCCGCGGCGCGCCGCATCATCCCGGGCCGCGGCTTGCGGCAGTCGCAATCGGCCCGCCACGGCGGCTTGCCCTCGCGCGGGTGGTGCGGGCAGTAGTAGAAGGCATCGATGCGCGCTCCGCCCGCCGCCGCGCGCTGGCGCAGCTGCTCGTGCACCTCCTGCACCAGCGCGTCGGTGAACAGGCCCCGCGCCACCCCCGACTGGTTGGTCGTGATGATCACGAGATAGCCGTGCTCGTTGGCGAGGCGGATGGCCTCGAGGCTGCGCGGCAGCAGCCGGCTGCGGGACAGGTGATTCACGTAGCCCATCTCTTCGCAGACCGTCCCGTCCCGGTCCATGAAGATGGCCCGCCGGCTCACGAGTGCACCGCGAGCGACACCGGCGCCGCCTCGGCCGGCCGCGGCCGCGTCCGCCAGCGGTCGTGCATCCACAGCCACATGTCGGGACGCAGGCGAATCTCCTCCTCGAGCATGGCGGTCGAGCGGCGCATGAGGTCGCGCACGTCTTCTTCGATCGCGCCGTGCCGCCGCGGCTCGAGCGCCGGGCGGTAGGAGATCTGCAGCCGCCCGTCGGGGCGGAACCACGAGAAGACCGGCACGACTGGCGCGCCGCTCCGGAGCGCCAGGGTCGCGAGCGCCGGCGTGCTCGAGGCGGCGCGGCCGAAGAAGTCGATGAACAGGCCGGCGTCGCCGCGCACGTTCTGATCGATGAGGATGGCGATCGCCTCGCCCCGCGCCAGCGCCTTGAGGATCGGCCGCGCCGCGTGCCGCTTCGACAGGATGCGGTTGCCGCCCAGGCCCCTCAGCCGCGCGATGAAGCGGTCGTAGAGCGGATTCTCGAGCGGGCTGACCACCATGGTCATCGGCAGGCCGAGACGATGCTGCAGGAAGGCGATGAGCTCCCAGTGGCCGAAGTGCCCGGAGAAGACCAGCACGCCCTTGCCCTGCGCCGCGGCCGCCTTCAGGTGCTCGACCCCCTCGTAGACGGCGACCGCTTCGGTCGGGCGTCGCAGGTGCTCGGGGAAGTGCGTGGCGTCGGCGACGATGCGGCCGAGGTGGGCGAAGCACGCGCGCGCCACCCGCTCGCGCTCCTCGGTGCCCGTGCGGGGGCCGAGGGCTGCCTCGAGGTTGCGCCGGGCGATGCCGCGGTGCCGCGGCGAGACCAGGAAGAACAGGCGCCCGAGGGCGGCGCCGGCGCCGCGCGCCGCGCGCAGCGGCATCAGGGCGAGGAGCGCGAAGACCGAACGCCCCACGGCATAGCCGAGCCACTGGCCGACGGTGGCACGTCCCTCCCCCCTCATGCGCTCACCGGACGAGAGGGGGCGGCCGAAGAGTGCCCGTGTGCCGCAGCGAGGCGTTGCAGGCGCTCCTCGACGAAGCGGGCGAGATCGGCCTCCTGCGGGAAGCGGGCCTCGATCGCCAGCGCGATGAGCGGCGGACCGGTCCGAGCCACAGCGGGGGAGTCGGAGGCGGAGATGGCGGCGTCGAGGCGCACCAGATCCTTCTCGGTCGTCACGATCAGCTCCGCCCCCGAGGCGAGGGCGTCCCGCTGGATCGCCGCCCTTTCCGTCGCACTGAAGCGATGGTGATCGGCGAAGCGCCGCGCTCCGACCAGGCGCGCCCCGAGACGGCGCAGATCCGCCTCGAAGCGATCGGGACGCGCGATCCCGGAGAGAGCGAACACCGCCCGCCCGCGCAGCGCGTCCAGGGGCAGGGGCGGCTCGTCGGGCCGGACCAGGCGGCTCGGGACGATGCGGGCGTGGAAGATCGGCGCGTTCGGATGGTGACGCTCCAGGGCGGCGCGGAGAGCCGGCGGAACGGCGCCGTCGCCGCGCGTCACGACAAGAGCATCGGCCCGGCGCATCCCCGAGATCGGTTCGCGCAGCGGGCCGAAGGGCAGGATTCTACCATTGCCGAAAGGGGCCTCGCCGTCGACGAGGAGCAGGTCGACATCACGCGCGACGGCGCGATGCTGGAAGGCATCGTCGAGCAGGAGGACGCGGGGGGCGGGCTTTTCCGGAAGAAGGCCGAACGCCATCCGCCGGTCCGCCGCGACCGCGACCACGGCACGCGGGTGCGCCTGCGCCAGGAGCACCGGCTCGTCCCCGGCGGCCTCGGGGCCGGCGAGCAGGCGCGCGCCGTCCGACACCAGGACCGGAGCGCTCCCGGCCCGGCCGTAGCCGCGGCTGACGATGCCGACCGCGAACCCGCGGGCCAGAAGCGCCCCGGCGAGCGACGAGGTCACCGGGGTTTTCCCCGAGCCGCCGACCGTCAGGTTGCCGATCGACACGACGGGCCACGCGAGGCTCGCCGGATGGAGGACCCCGCGGTCGTAGAGCCCGTTCCGGAGCCGCACGGCGCCGCGATAGAGCAGCGCGGGGAGCGCGAGCGCCGCCTGCGCGAGAGGGGAGCGGCGAAACGGATCGGTCGCCGTCACGTCCGGCGTGCGCGCCGGCTGCGCCGCTTCATGCTCCCTCACCCGCGCACGGCCCCGCGCGGCGGCTTCGTGCCGAGGGCGCCGGCCAGAAGCGCGACGGTGCGTTCGAGCGCGCCGCGATTCCGCTTCACGGTGTCGCGCGCCCGCGCGCCCGCCGCCGATCGGGCCGCGGAGTCGTGCGCCAGCCGCAGCACCTCCGCGGCGAGGGCCCGACCGTCCGCGACCTGGAAGCCTCCCCCGGACGCGACGAGCGCTTCGGCCGCGAAGCGCACCGTGTCCACGTGCGGACCGAACAGGACCGGCACACCGGCGGCCGCCGGCTCGAGCAGGTTCTGGCCACCTCTTGATACCAGGCTCCCGCCGACGAACGCCACGGTGGCGCAGGCATAGATCGCGGGGAGGACCCCCATGCGGTCCACCACCACGACGTCATACCCCGGATCCGCCGGCGAAGCCGTGCCGCCCGCATCCTCGAAAGAGCTCCAGGGACGCACGCGCCAGCCGGGCCGTTCGAGCAGTCGGCGTGCCGGCGTCACGTCCTCCGGATGGCGCGGGGCGATGACCAGGAGAGCATCCGGGACCGCGGCCCGCAAAGCGGCGAAGGCGTCCGCCACCGGCGCCGCCTCGGCGCGGGCGGTGCTCCCGGCGACGAAGACGACCGCATCGGCGCGCAGGCCGAGCCGCCGGCGCACGGGATCCCCGGCCGCTTCGGGCACCGGGAGATCGAACTTGATGTTCCCCGTGGTCCTGACGCGATCCGCCGGCACGCCCAGCGTCACGAAGCGCCCCGCGTCCTCCTGCGACTGCGCCGCGACGAGCTGCATCGCCGCCATCCCCGGGGCGAAGAGCGAGCGCGCGCGGCGCTGACGCGAGAAGCCGCGCGGAGACAGCCGCCCGTTGACCACGAGCACCGGGACGCCGCGGAGAGGCGCCAGGCGCATGAGATTCGGCCACAGCTCGGTCTCGACGAGCACGAGCGCGCGCGGCCGCGCGGCGTCGAGGAAGCGGCCGATCGGCCCGGGCAGATCGAGCGGGAGAGCGCTGACCGCATCAGCCGCTCCGGGCGACCGTTCGCTGCGCCAGCGCTCCGCGAGCGCGCGCCCCGTGGCGGTCGTGGTCGTCAGCAGGATCGGAAGTGCCAGCCGCGGGCGCAGCGCGGCGATGAGCGCGTGCGCCAGCCGTACCTCGCCGAAGGAGACCGCGTGCACCCAGAGGGCGCCTTTGGGAAGGGAGGAGAGCTGCGGCGCACGTCCCAGCCGCTCGCGCCAGGGGACGGCGGGCCGGCCGTGAAGCGCTGCCATGACGATCTGGTAAGGGATCGACGCGACCCAGGCCAGCCGCAGGGCCGCCCCGTAGAGGGCGTCCATCGCCGCGCGAGTCTATGGGATCGACCGGGGAGCGTCAACGGACCGACACACGGGCGGCGGGCCCCGAGAGCGGGGCGGCGCGGGTCACCGCGGCCGGGCATTGGCGCCCCGCGATCCTCCTTCCTATATTGGTTGGGATGAGCCGTCCCGTCGTCCTCATCATCGACAACGCCTCCGTCACGCGCGTGATGCACAAGGAGGCGATCGAGGCCTCCTGCCCGAAGGAGATCGAGGTGCTCACGACCGCCTCGGCCGAGGAGGCGCTCGGCACGCTCTACGCGCTGCGCGACCAGGGACGGACGATCGAGATGGTCATCGTGTCGCAGGGTCTGCCGGGCATCGCCGGCAACCGCCTGCTCGAGATCGTCTCGACGCAGTTCCCGGCGGTGTGCCGCATCCTCCTGAGCGACAAGCCGTCGCTCGACGAGGCGATCTACGCCTTCAACAACTCGGGGGTCGATCGCTACATCCCGCTGCCGTGGGAGAAGGAAGACATCAAGTTCACCATCACGTCGCTCCTGCGCCAGCGGGAGATGAGCCGGCTCAACGAGCGGCTCCTCTCCGACCTCCAGGTGCGCAACCAGGAGCTGGTGGTGGCGTTCCGCAACCTCGACGAGGCGAAGAAGGAGAACGAGCGGTCGTACATCCAGACCGTCCAGTCGCTGGCGGTGGCGCTCGAGGCGAAGGACCGCTACACCGCCGGCCACTCGCAGCGGGTGGCGCGCTTCGCCACCCTCATCGCCCGCTCGATGGCGCTGGGGCGGGAGGAGCTGGAGATCGTCAGCCAGGTGGCCCTCCTGCACGACATCGGCAAGATCGGCATGCTCGACGCCATCCTGAACAAGCCGTCCAACCTGACGCCCGAGGAGCGCGAGCTGGTCAAGTCGCACCCGGTGGTCGGGGCGCAGATCCTCGCGCCGGTGAAGACCTTCGAGCGCCACGTCGCCGGCATCCGCTACCACCACGAGATGTTCGACGGCAGCGGCTACCCGGACAAGCTGAAGGGGGAGGAGATTCCCTTGCCGGCGCGCATCGTGTCGCTCGCCGACGCCTTCGACGCCATGACCTCGACCCGCCCGTACCGCATCGGCCTGCCGCTGGCCTTCGCCATGCAGGAGATGATCAAGATGCGCGGCCGCCAGTTCTGCCCGCTCGCCGTGGACGCCTTCGTCCGCGTCCTGCAGCAGACGGGCGTCGGCGACGTGCAGGGACTCGTCAGTACGCCCGCGGGCACCTCGACCGGCCCGAACCCGGCGGTGACCGCCGCGCCGGCCGCGAGCGCCCCCGCGCCGGACCCCGGTGCCCCGGGGAATGGCACGGCTGCGACGGAATCCTCGGAACGTCCCGACGACCCCCAGCGCAAAGCGGCCTGAACGGCGCTTGACAGACCCGGAGCGCCGCGGTAGCCTTTCAATGGTATATAAAACCTATATATGAACCGTATACGCACGAGGAACGCGAGGACGGCGGGATCCACCTCCGGCGCCGGGACGGGGAAGCGCCGGGTGCGCTCCTTCACCGCCACGCGGCAGGACCTGACGATGCTCGACACGGTGGCCCGGTATCACGGGTTCTCGAAGAGCGCGACGATCGCGAGCCTCGTCCGCCGCGAGTTCTGGCGCCTGTTCCCGGCCGGGATCCGCGGCATCCGGCCGGAGCGCGGGGCGCGGGTGATCGGGAGGGGCCATGCCGGCTGAAGCCGCGCTCGCCGAGAGTTTCGTCCCGGAGATCTGGCGTCCGGCCGATCCCGCGGCCACCCGGGCCCTCATCGCCGAAGTGAAGGCGCTGGCGCGCGAGCGGGACGCGGTCCTGCTGGCGCACAACTACCAGCTCCCGGAGGTGCAGGAGGCGGCCGATTTCGTCGGCGACTCGCTCGGACTGTCGCTGCAGGCGCAGAAGACCTCCGCCTCGACCATCGTCTTCTGCGGCGTCCACTTCATGGCCGAATCGGCCCGCATCCTCAACCCGGACAAGACGGTCCTGCTGCCGAACCTCGCCGCCGGCTGCGCGCTGGCGGATTCGATCAGCCCCGAGTCTCTCCTCGAGTGGAAGGCCCGCTATCCCGGCCACGCGGTGGTGACCTACATCAACAGCAGCGCCGAAGTGAAGGCGCTGTCGGACATCTGCTGCACCTCGGCGAACGCCGTGTCGGTGGTGCGCAGCCTGTCGGAGCGGGACATCCTGTTCACCCCGGACCGCAACCTCGGCCGCTGGGTGGCGAAGCAGGTGCCGGAGAAAAACGTCGTCGTCTACGACGGCGCCTGCCCGACCCACGAGGTGCTCCGCTCCGCCAGCCTCGACCTGGTGAAGCGCAACCGCCCCGAGGCCGTCGTCATCGCCCACCCGGAGTGCCGCGAGGATGTGCTCGCCATCGCCGACGAGATCTGCTCCACCTCGGGCATGATCGATGCGGTGGGGCGGCACCCCGAAGCGGACACCTTCATCGTCGCCACCGAGTGGGCCCTCATCCACCAGCTGCAGAAGCGCTACCCGGGGAAGGAATTCGTTTCCGCCGACGGCTGCATCGGGTGCCGGCTGCACTGCCCCTACATGAAGATGATCGACCTGCCGGCGGTGCGCCGCGCGCTCCTCGAGAACGTCTTCCCGATCGAGGTGGACGCCGACGACGCGGCGGGAGCCCGCCGGGCCCTCGAGCGCATGATGGCCGTCCCCCGCGACCGCTGACCGCGTTGACGCCCCGCGCGACCCCGGCCTAGAATCCCCGGCGCCTGCCGGGATGTGTTGACGAGGCCTGCCGGAGTGAAAACAGCGACCAAAGCGAACCCGACTCCTCCCGCGCCCGGCCGGACCCCTCCCGTGGCCGCGCCCGCGCGGGAGTTCTCCGCCGTGCCGCGGCACGACGAGATCGAGCGGCCGCGCGGGCGCATCGTCTACACCTTCCTGCTCGTCCTGCTCCTGGCGGGACTGCTCCCCCTCGCCATCGTGGCGCAGAAGCTCATCGCCATCAGCCGCGAGTCGCTCATCACCTCGCAGCAGGAGGTCCAGCTGCAGATGGCCTCGTCGATCGCGCGGCAGATCGAGGCCTCGCTGCAGGCCCGGGTCGCCGAGCTGGCGCGGCTGGCGGAGGGCAGCTCGGTGGCGCGCGGCGAGGTGCACACCCCCGAGGCCGCCAACGCGGCGCTGCAGCGCTACCTCGGGAACGGCCTGGTGCTGCTGCGCCTGACGGCGCCCGGAGTCGTCCCGATCGAGGCGCGCGAGTCCGGTCTGCAGCTGCCGGGGGCGGCGGAGTCGGCGATCGCCGGGCTGAGCGCGGGAGACGGCCAGCCGGCGCTCGGCGAGACCATCCAGTTTCCGGGGAGCGGCGGGGCGCGCGCGCTCCTGCCGATCGCGGTGCCGGCCGGCACGGCGGGGAGCGGCCGCGTCCTGACCGGTGTTGTGGACCTGTCGGCGCTGTGGGCCCCGGTCTCCTCCACCAGCCCGTCGGGGTACACCGTGTACCTGCTCGATCGCAACGCGAACCTGCTGGCCTCGGTGGACGAGACCGGGACGCTGCAGCGCGATGACCTGCGCTCCTACGGCGTCGTGCAGGAGTTCCAGCAGAGCGGCGGGCGTTCCGCCATCACCACCGGGTTCACCACGATGCGCGACGGCAAGCCGGTGGAGTACCTCGCCTCCGTGGACGGGACCTCGCAGGGGTGGGGCATCTTCGTCCAGCTCGAGAAGCGCAAGGCCTACGCCGCGGTCGAGCAGATGGTGCGCACCACCGTCATCTGGGCGGGCCTCGCCGCCGGCCTGGCGCTGGTGCTCGCGTACCTGCTCGCCGCCACCGTGACGCGCCCTATCCATGCGCTGGCCGCCGGCACCGAGGCGTTCGCGCGCGGGGCCCTCGACCACCGCGTCGCGGTGTCGAGCCGCAACGAGCTCGGCGCCCTGGCCGCGACCTTCAACGGCATGGCCCGGCAGATGCAGGAGTACATCCAGCGCCTCAAGGTGGCGGCGCAGGTCAACAACGAGCTGTTCATGGGGACCATCCGGGCGCTCGCCGACGCCATCGACGAGAAGGATCCGTACACGCGGGGTCACTCGGAACGCGTCAACCACTACGCGGTCCTCCTCGCCAAGCAGCTCGGGCTCGAGAAGAAGGAGATCCGCCAGGTCCACATCGCGTCGCTGTTCCATGACATCGGCAAGATCGGCATCGAGGACAAGATCCTGCGCAAGCCGGCGATGCTCACCGACGAGGAATACACCGTCATGAAACAGCACCCCGAGAAGGGGGCGCAGATGCTGTCGAAGATCAAGGCGCTGCACGACATCATCCCGGGCATGCGCTTCCACCACGAGCGCTGGGACGGCACCGGCTACCCGCTCGGCCTGAAGGGGGAGCAGATCCCGGTGCCGGCGCGCATCGTGGCGGTGGCGGACGCCTTCGACGCCATGACCACCAACCGGCCGTATCAGAAGGCGATGCCGTTCGACAAGGCGATCGAGCGCCTGCTCGAACTGTCGGAACGGGTCTACGATCGCAAGGTGGTCATCGCCTTCGCCGAGGCGTTCCGCGCGGGGCAGTTCAAGCAGCCGCACGCCGCCGACGTCGAAGAGCAGTGAGACGGTCGCGGCGCCCCGGCACCGCGCGGAGGATTCCATGAGCATCGGCGACAGCGACGACGTTTCGACCCTCACCCGCCGCGACGTCAAGAAGGCGGTGAAGGAGGCGGTGGACGAGCTCCTCGGCCTCGGAGAGACCCGCATGTCGGGGCGCTTCGAGGGCGGGACGCTCGTCATCAAGCCGGGCAAGACGGACACGCAGGAGAAGACCATCCCGGTGGACGCCCTGTTCCACAAGATCACCATGGTGCGGGACCGCCTGCGGGTTCTCGAGCAGCGCATCAACGCGCACGCCAAGCTCTCGTCCGAGGACAAGGTGGAGCTGCAGCAGTACGTGACCCGCTGCTACGGCTCGCTGACCTCGTTCAACGTGCTCTTCCGCGATCGCGAGGACTGGTTCGTCGGCTCCTCGTCGCGCGGCGACGACTAGAGCGGCCGGGCGGCCCGATGCTTCCGACGCGGCGGCAGAAGGCGGTCCTCGAGGCGATCGAGGCGCACCTGTCCGAGACGGGCCAGGCGCCGACGCTCGTGGAGATCGCCCGCCGCTGCGGCCTGTCTTCGGTCGCGACGGTGCACCGGCACCTGGCGCTCCTCCAGGACCGGGGCCTCCTCAAGCGCCGCCGCAGCCGCCGGCGCGGCATCGAGCTGCGCCCGGCCGCACGCTCCAGCCCGGCGGTGACGGTGCCGCTCCTCGGCACGATCACGCCGGAGCGGCCCATCGAGGCGATCCCCTCGGCGTCGACCGTGTCGCTGCCGCGGGAGCTGGTGCGCCGTCCCGCCGAGACCTTCGTCCTGCAGGTGAAGGGGGACGCCCTGCGCGACGATCAGATCCTCGACGGCGACCTGCTCATCGCCGAACGGCGCGAGCAGCGTCGCGACGGCGAGCCGTGCGTCGCGGTGCAGGCCGGCGGGGGAGCCGTGTTGAAGAGCGGCGCGCGGGCTTGCGAGTCCGAACGGGTCCTCGGTGTCCTCACCGGACTGCTGCGCCGTTACGACTAGAGGGCCCCGCGCCTATTTGACCGACCGCCGACCGCATGTTAGCCTTCGCACCTTTTCCATTGCGCTTCGTACATCACGACTGCGCTTTTCCACCCGTCACTGCGAGGGGAGGTCAGAACATGAAATGGACCCGCGCCGTGCTCGTACCCGTGGCCCTGGTCGTCGTGGCGATGACCATGGCCGTTGCTTCGTCTCCAGCGTTCGCGCAGGACACCACCACCACGACCACCACCGCGCCTTCGACGTATCACTCCGCCGGCAACGCCCCGGGGATCCGCTGGGACGGCTGGGGCCCGCGCGTCGGCGTCAGCTTCAACCCCGATCAGTTCTGGGGCGGCGTGCACTTCAATCTCGGCTATTTCGCGCGCGACGTGCGCTTCCGGCCGAGCATCTGGATGGGTTTCGGGGATGACGTCACGCTCATCACCGGCATGGCCGAGGTCCACTACATCTTCTCCAAGGTGCAGGTCTGGAAGCCGTACGTGGGCGGCGGGCTGGGGCTCACCTGGGTCAACGCCGACGAGGACAGCAAGTGGGACGACAAGCTGAGCGACACCGAGATCGCCTTCCAGGCCGTCGGCGGCGTCGAGACCAAGCTGCACTCCGGCGCCCTCCTCGGCTTCGAGGGGCGCATCGGCATCGCCGACGCCGATCCGGACCTCATGCTGGGCGTGACGTGGAGCTTCAAGTAAAGCCGGCGACTCCGGCCCAAAGTCCCGGAGCGTGATCGGCCGGCTGTACCTGCGCGCCGTCCACGCCGGCATCTCATTCCTGGAGGCGCTCGGGGCCCGCGGCGCCCGCTGGGAGTGGAAGAAGCGAATCTGGCTGCAGGCCGCCGAAGACAAGGTCTCCCAATGGGAGAACGTCGGCCGCGGCGCCCGCACGACCCTCCGCATGTGCCGTTCGTGCCGCACCCTCGTCGAGGGAGGGGCGTCGGCCTGTCCGGCCTGCGGCGCCTCGATGAGCGGGGTGCCGCGCGGCGGCGTGGTACGGGGCGTCAGCCTGCTGTTCCCGGGGAAGCCCTCCGTCAGCGTCATCCTCCTCAGCGCCAACGCCCTTCTGCTGCTCGCGACGGTCGCGGCGGACGGGACCGGTCTCGGGGCCCTCTGGTCGCCGCGCGGGCAGACCTTGTGGCTCCTGGGCGGGAAATGGGGAGAGTCGATCTTCGGGGCAGGGGAGTGGTGGCGGCTGGTGACCGCCAACTACCTGCACGGCGGCATCCTGCACCTGGTCTTCAACAGCATGGCGCTCGCGACGCTCGGTCCGCTCATCGAGCAGGCCTTCGGAGCGCGCCGGCTGTTCGTGATCTACACGCTGGCCGGCATCTGCGGCTTCGGACTGAGCGCCTGGATCCGTCCCGGCTCGCTGAGCATCGGCGCGTCGGGGGCGATCTACGGGCTTTTGGGCTTCGCCGTGGTGTATGGACGCTTCCGCGCCGGCGCCGGCGCGCGCGCGCTGGCCGATCAGCTCACGCAGTGGCTGCTGTACGGGCTGATGATGTTCCTCATTCCCGGCATCGACAGCATCGCGCACGTCGGCGGGCTCATCCCCGGAGCCCTGCTCGGCCTGGTCATGGACCCGGGAGAGCCGCGCACGCGGGCGCGCTCGGTGCTGCTCTGGCTCTTGTTTCTCCTCTGTCTCGGCGTGACGGCCTGGAGCTTCGCCGCCATGCTGCGGACCTATCCCGCCCGCGCTGAGGAGTTGAGGCTGAACGCCTAGATCAAGAGGATGGTGCCGCGGGACGGAGTTGAACCGCCGACGCAGGGATTTTCAGTCCCTCGCTCTACCGACTGAGCTACCGCGGCACGCTCGGTGAGGCTGTGAAGGGGCGGCATCGTAGCAACCCCTTTCCGGGACTGTCAAGAATGACGCGGCGCAGGTCTTGCGTCAGGCGCGGGCGGTCGGAGCCGGCCGGCCGGGACGGCCCGGCGGAACCGGAGCCTTCGCGGCTTCGGTCGCCTTCGGGGCCGGCTCGGCCGCCTTCGTCGCACCCTCGGCCTTGGGATCTCCCTCGGCTTTCGCGGCCGCCTTCGCGGCGTCGCCGTCCGCCTTCTTCTCCTTGATCAGGCCGAGCTGCTTGCGGAGCTTCTGGTCGAGCTCCAGGCGGAGGTCGGAGTTCTGCTCGAGGAACTGGCGGACGTTCTCACGCCCCTGGCCGAGCCGCGTCTCGCCGTAGGAGAACCAGGCGCCGCTCTTGTCGATGAGCCGGTGGGTGATGGCGAGGTCGATGAGGTCGCCGGTGCGCGAGATGCCGCTGCCGAAGAGGATGTCGAACTCGGCGATCTTGAAGGGCGGCGCCATCTTGTTCTTGACCACCTTCACGCGCGTGCGGCTGCCGATGTCCTGATCCCCTTCCTTGATCTGGCCGATGCGGCGGATGTCGAGGCGCACCGAGGCGTAGAACTTCAGGGCGCGTCCGCCGGTGGTGGTCTCGGGGTTGCCGAACATCACGCCGATCTTCTCGCGGATCTGGTTGATGAAGATGAGGCAGGTGCGCGAGCGGGCGACGACGCCGGTCAGTTTCCGCAGGGCCTGCGACATCAGGCGCGCCTGCAGGCCGACGTGCGAGTCGCCCATCTCCCCCTCGAGCTCGGCCTTGGGGACCAGCGCCGCGACCGAGTCCACGACCAGGATGTCGATGGCGCCGCTGCGCACCAGCACCTCGGTGATCTCGAGCGCCTGCTCGCCGGAATCGGGCTGCGACACGAGCAGGTTGTCGATGTCCACCCCGAGCTTTTTGGCGTACTCGGGGTCGAGGGCGTGCTCGGCGTCCACGAAGGCCGCCAGGCCGCCCAGGCGCTGCGCCTCCGCCACGACGTGCAGCGTGAAGGTCGTCTTGCCCGAGGACTCCGGCCCGTACACCTCGACCACGCGGCCGCGCGGCAGCCCGCCGATGCCGAGCGCGGCGTCGATCGACAGGGAGGTGGTGGAGATCACCGGGACTTCGTGCTGGAAGTCCTTGGCCCCCAGTTTCATGATGGAGCCCTTGCCGTACTGCTTCTCGATCTGGGCGAGCGCCAGGTCGATCGCCTTGGCGCGCTCCTTCGGGTCCTGCGGCATCGTCAGGGGTCCTTTCTCGGTCGGCGGTTGAGGACGGGCGTTGTCCGATGAGTTTTTCGCCGGTGACTTCTGCCCCGGTAAGTTCAGCGACATGGTAGGTGATTCCTCCGAAGGGTGTCAACGCGTGTGGACGGGCTCATCGGGGTCGGCGGGAGGGCGGGAACGCAAGGGTCGGGCCATGCGTTTCTCAGGTCCGGAATAATCCGACGCGGCCTTCCGACGAAATCGTGATCGCGGATTCAGGCCGGAATTCCGGCCGGATTCTTGACGGGATCCGGGGGCCGCGATATCTTTCTCGGACGCTGCGTCCGCCGATGGACGCCGCGCACCGTTCAAGGACGAGAGTGACCGAACGCACGGCGCTTCTCCTCATTCCCGCAGTGCTCCTCTCGCTCCAGGCGTGCGCCTCGAGCGGCGGACCGGCTCCGGTGACCAGCACCGCTCCGGCGGGGGCATCGGCGCCGCAGCCGCCGGCGGCGAAGCACGTCGAGACCGGCAGCCGCTCGAAGGAGGCCCAGAAGAACGCCGAGGCCCAGCCCCCCGTGCCCCCGGATGAGCCGCAGTTGCCGCGCCACGACTCCCCGCGCGAGAGCGCGCCCCCGTCCGGAACGCGTGAGACGACGCCCGATCGCGGCCGTGAGTCGCTCCCCGAGGACATCCAGAAAATCAAAGAAGGAATGGACGAGGCATACCAGGTCGGCCTCGAGGCCTACCAGGCGGGCCGCTTCCAGGAGGCGAAGGAAGGCTTCGACAAGGCCGTGGACATCGTTTTGTCGAGCGGCCTCGACCTCGATCAGTACCCGGGGCTGCGCGCCGCGTTCGACGACATGGTCGCCGACATCAGCGACCTCGACGCCGACCTCTATCGCCAGGACGCGCCTCAGGATGGCGGCGAAAACTCTTCCCCGCTCGACTCCCTCAAGGACATCACCACCTTCCTGAGCCCCGAGGAGGCCGAGCGTGAGCGCGAGAAAATCCAGAAGGTGGTCGGGGCGATCTCCTACGACATCCCGATCACGCTGAACCCGAAGGTCCTCGGCTTCATCGAGGCGTTCCAGACGCGCATCCGCCGCGAGTTCGAGGCGGGGCTGCAGCGCTCCGGCGGCTTCCTGCCGATGATCAAGGCGATCTTCCGCGAAGAGGGGCTGCCGGAAGACCTGGCCTACATGGCGCACCAGGAGTCGGCGTTCAAGAGCAGCGCCTACTCGCGCGCCCGCGCCAAGGGCATGTGGCAGTTCATGTCGTTCACCGGGAAGAAGTACGGCCTGCGCATCGACGCCTGGGTGGACGAGCGCTCCGACTTCGAGAAGGCGACGCGCGCCGCCGCCCGGTACCTCAAGGATCTGCACGAGCGCTACGACGACTGGTACCTGGCGATGGCCGCGTACAACGCCGGCGAAGGGAAGATCGACCGCGCCATCGCGCGGGCGCGCACCCGCGACTTCTGGGCCATCTCCAAGACCAAGTACATCCGCGCCGAGACCAAGTCGTACGTGCCGGCGATCCTCGCGTCGATCCTGATCGACAAGTCGCCGGAGGACTACGGCTTCAACGTCGATCTCGACTCGCAGCTGCAGTGGGAGCGCGTGGAGATCGACCAGCCCACCGACCTGCAGGTGATCGCCGACGGGTGCTCGAACGAGCTGGAGAAGATCCGCTTCCTGAACCCCGAGCTGCGCGGGCTGGTGACGCCGCCGAACGTCGGCACCTACTCGGCGCGCGTCCCGGTCGGGAAAAAGGAAGCCGTGCTGGCGCACCTGACCACCGTCCCGGCGGAGAAGCGCGTGTCGTGGACGGTGCACGAGGTGCGCAGCAACGGCGAGACCTTCACCACCGTGGCGCGGCGCTACAAGGTGCCGGTGCGGACGCTCATCGACGCCAACCCGCGTTACGCCGGCAAGCGGCTGCGCCACGGGACGCTCCTGAACGTGCCGCTCGTCGCGGGCGTGCCGGTGCAGGCCGCCGCCGCCGTCGACCGCCCCACCTACGAGTCGGGCGAGCGCGTCGTCCACCGCGTGCGCAAGGGAGACACGCTCCAGGCCGTGGCCGGCCAGTACCGCACCACCGTCGCCAACCTGAAGCGCTGGAACCGGCTGGGGAACAGCGTCATCCACCCGGGGCAGCGGATCGTCGCCTACTACGGTGAAAAGGGGGACGGCCCGAATCTGGACGTCGATCCCTCCACGCCGGCGCAGGTGGCCGGCGGGCGTCTCGAGTACCGGGTGCAGCAGGGAGACACCCTCAATTCGATCTCCCGGAAGTTCAGCGCCTCGGTCCAGGACCTGCTCCGCTGGAACAACCTGAACCAGGCCAGCGTCATCCACCCGGGGGACCGCATCTGGGTGGGCGACCCTTCGCCCGCGAGCGCGCCCCAGGGCGTGTCGGAGCGCGGGGCAGCCCCGTCGGGCGGCGCGACGACCCTCGCTTCGGCCGCGGCGCCGCCCTCGTCACCGGCGACCGCTTCGGATGCGTCCTCGACCGTGACCTACAAGGTGCGCAAGGGGGATACGCTCCACAGCATCGCGCGTCTCTACGACGTGACCGTGAGCCAGGTCAGGTCGTGGAACGGTCTCAATGAGGCGGGCGTGATCGTCCCCGGGCAGGTTCTCCGCATCCAGCGGTAGCTCACAGACGACAGCGACGCGCGTGAAGGCCTGCGCCATGTGCGCAGTCGCTCCGTTCCCGCCGGCCGTGGCCCCATCCGCTACGAGGCCTACACCTTCCTCGGGGGCGAACCGCGGCGCCTCCCGGGAGATTCGCTGAAGAGGGCTCGCGGCGCGGCCTGCGGGCTCACGGGGTCCGTTCGTCCCTGCTAAGATGTTCGGCTCCATGACGGCGCGACGTGTCCGGTCTGGTGCGGCGGCTCTCCTGATGCTGCTCGCGACGGGGTGTGCGGGAGGCTCGTCGGGAGGGAAGGAGAAGGTCGACGGGGCGGAGGCGCTGGCGGCGGCGCTCGACCATGGCGAGGCGGCGTTCAAGGACGGCGAGTACGTCGAGGCGGAGAAGGCGTTCGCCGAGGCCCGCCGGCTGCAGCCCGACAACGCCCGGGCGGTGGTGGCCGGCGCCACCTGCCTGCTGAAGACGCACCATGTCAAGGCGGCCCACGATCTGCTCACGTCGTACCTGTCCGCCCACCCCGGGGACGCTGCGGCGCGGCTGACGCTGGCGCGCACCTACCTCCGCGAGGCCGATTTCGATGCGGCGGCGGTGGAGCTGCGCAAGGTGCGCGAGGCCGACCCGAAGAACCTGCTGGCGCTCTACAACCTCGGGTTCATCGCCTATCGCAATGGCCAGTACGACGAGGCGGAGCGCGCGCTGAAGGACGCCATCCAGGTGCGCCCCGAGCACCCCGAGGCGCACTACACGCTGGGGCTCACTTACCTGGCGCAGGGGCGCAGCGCCGAGGCGGCGGCCGAGCTGCAGGAGACGGCGCGCCTCGATCCAAATCACGTCGGCGCCCACTTCAACCTGGCGCGCGCCGCCGCGCTGTCCGGGAACACCGCGCTCGCGAACACCGAGCGGCAGACGTTCGCATCCCTGAGCGGCAAGTCGAAGGCGGAGACGGAGCGCTCCGAGCAGGTGAAGGCGCAGAGCCTCAAGGCGGTGCAGGCGCTGATGGCCGAGGACTTCGAGGGGGCGCTCAGGGAGTACCGGGCGCTGCTGGTCCGCTATCCCGATCACGCTCCGCTCTACAACGACATCGGCCGCGTGCAGCTGCGGCTCGGGAGGCGCGACGAGGCGCTCGTGTCGCTCAAGAAGGCGGCGGAGCTCGATCCGCGCCTGAGCGAGCCGCATTACCTGCTCTCCAATCTCTACCGCGAGCGCGGGGACCAGGCGTCGGCCGATCGCGAGCTGCGCACCTTTGCGACTCTCGAGACGATTCCGGAAGGGAAGTCGGGGTACTGATGCGCGGCCTGCGGTTCACGGGGGCGGTGCTCGTCGCGCTGGCGGTTTTCGGCGTGACGTGGCACGGGTTCGCCGCCGCTCCCGGCGCCGGAGCCGCGGCAGCGGCTCCGGCGGGGACGAAACCCGAGGTCGCGGCCGCGGCGGCGGTGCGCTACACGGACGTGACGAAGGCGGCGGGGATCGATTTCGTGCACCAGCATGGCGGGCAGGGGCGCAAGTACTACATCGAGACGACCGCGGCCGGCCTGTGCTTTTTCGACGCGGACGGGGACGGCCGGCAGGACCTGTACTTCGTCCAGTCGGGCCCGCTCCCCGGGACGCCGCGACCGCCGGGCACGCCGCTGGCGCGTCTCTACCGCAACCGCGGCGACGGCACCTTCGAGGACATCACGGTGAAGGCCGGCGTGTCCAACCGGACCGGCTACGGCTCCGGCTGCACGGCGGCGGATTACGACCAGGACGGCGACGTCGATCTCTACGTCACCAACTTCGGGCCGTCGGTCCTGTACCGGAACAACGGCGACGGCACCTTCACCGACGTGACCGCGGCGGCCGGGGTGCGCAACGGCCTGTACGCGGCGAGCGCGGCCTGGGCCGACTACGACCTCGACGGCCGGCCCGACCTGTACGTCGCCAACTACGTCGACTTCACCATGAACGACCAGAAGTACTGCGGCAACCTGCAGGAGAAGCGGCGCTCCTACTGCCATCCGGACGCCTACGAGGGGTTGCCGGACATCCTCTATCACAACGAGGGGAACGGGAAGTTCCGCGACGTGACGAAGACCGCCGGCATCGGCGATCCGAACGGCAAGAGCCTCGGGGTCGTCTGGTTCGATTTCGATCGCGACGGTGACGACGACCTCTACGTCGCCAACGACGCGACGCCGAATGTCCTGTACCGCAACGATGGCGGGACATTCACCGACGTGACGCTGGTCTCGGGGACCTGCTGCAGCGAGGACGGCCGGCCGCAGTCGGGCATGGGGGTGGACGCCGCCGACGCCGACGGCGACGGCTGGCAGGACCTGTTCGTCACGAATCTGAGCAACGAGCCGAACGAGCTGTACCGCAACCTCGACGGGAAGGGACCCTTCGCGACCGTCACATACGGGGTCGGGCTCGGCGAGCCGAGCCTGCTCGCGACGGGGTGGGGGACGGGACTCTACGACTACGACAACGACGGCGACCTCGACATCGTCGTCTCCAACGGCCATCCGATGGACGACATCCACGTCGTGAGCGACCTGCTCACCTACGAGCAGAAGCCGGCGCTGTACCGCAATGACGGACGCGGCCGCTTCCAGGAGATCGGCACCGCGGCGGGGGACGTCTTCGGCATCCCCGACGTCGGGCGCGGGCTCGCCATCGCCGACTACGACGACGACGGCGACCTCGACATCGCGCTCAACCCGAACAACCGGCCGGGGCACCTGTGGCGCAACGACGGCGGGTCGGTGGCGGGGCACTGGATCTCCCTCAAGCTCGTGGGCACGCGGTCGAACAAGGACGCGCTCGGCGCCTTCGTGACGCTCACTGCCGGCGGACGCAGGCAGGTGCGCGAGGTGCGCAGCGCCTCGTCCTACATGTCGCAGAACGACATGCGGCTGCATTTCGGCCTCGGCGCCGCGACCAAGGTGGACGCGATCGAAATCCGCTGGCCGAGCAAGACGAAGACGGTCGAGACGATCGGAGCGCAGGAGGCGGACCGGTTCCTGGTGATTCGCGAGGGGGCCGGGGTGGTGGCTGCGTTGCGCCCGGGCGAAGCGAAACCGAGCGGGGGGGCGAGGCGATGACACAGGAGCGCGGCGGTTCGGGCCCGGGGACGGTCGGCCGGGTGGCGCTTCTCGGCGTCCCGCTCGACGAGAACTCCTCGATGCTCCGCGGTCCGGCGCAGGCGCCGGGGCGCGTCCGCGAGGTGCTCTTCTCCGGATCGTCGAGCGACTGCGCCGAGGACGGGACGCGGGTCATCGGCGGCTGCCTCCAGGATGCCGGTGACGTGTCGCCCGGGACGGGAGAGCAGGCGATGCAGGAGATCGAGCGGCGCGCCGCCGACCTCCTGGATGAGGGATCGCTCCTGATGGCCGTCGGCGGCGATCACTCCATCACCTGGCCGCTCGTGCGGGCCCACGCAGGACGCTACCCCGGTCTCGCCATCCTGCAGTTCGACGCGCACCCGGACCTGTACGACGACTTCGAGGGGAACCGCCTGTCGCACGCCAGCCCGCTCGCCCGCGTCATGGAAGCCGGGCTCGCGCAGCGGCTGGTGCAGGTCGGCATCCGCTCCACCAACCCGCACCTGCGCGAGCAGGTCGACCGGTTCAAGGTCGAGCAGGTGACGATGCGCGAGTTCAGCCCCGAAACGGTTCACGATTTCGGGTCGGCGCCGGTCTACGTGACCCTCGACCTCGACGCGCTCGACCCGGCCTTCGCCCCCGGCGTGTCGCACCACGAGCCGGGGGGATTGAGCGTCCGGGAGGTGCTGCACGTGCTGGATCGGACGCGGGGAAGGATCGTCGGGGCGGACATCGTCGAGCTGAATCCGCTGCGGGATCCTCTCGGAGTCACCGCCGCCGTCGCCGCCAAGCTCGTCAAGGAGCTGGCCGCCCGCATGGCGCGCGACGCGGGCGCGACGCCGGCTCAGCCCAGGAGCAAAGACAGGAACTGACGGGTGCGCGCCGTCTTCGGGCGCTCCAGCACCTCCGACGGCGGGCCGTCCTCGAGGATGGCGCCGTGGTCGAGGACGAGCACCCGGTCGGCGGCGCGCCGCGCGAAGCCGATCTCGTGCGTCACCATCATCAGGGTGATGCCGTCGCGGCGCAGGTCCTCGACGACCGCCAGGACCTCCCCCTTCAGCTCGGGGTCGAGGGCGCTGGTGATCTCATCGCACAAAAGGCCCCGCGGGTGCATGGCCAGCGCCCGGGCAATGGCGACCCGCTGCTTCTGGCCGCCCGAAAGGGCGCGCGGATAGGCATCGCGGCGCTGCAGAAGGCCCACCCGGTCGAGGAGCCGCGTCGCCTCGGCGCGCGCCTCGTCCATGCTCTTCCCCAGCACGCGCACCGGCGCCTCGACGAGGTTCTCGATCGCCGTCAGGTGCGGGAACAGCTGGAAGTCCTGGAAGATCATCCCGAGGAGCCTCCGGATCTGCTGCGCCGCCGCCCGGTTCGTCCCTTCGACGGGTCCGGGGCCGATCCGGTGCGGGCCGACCTTCACTTCGCCGCCTTCGAACGCCGTCAGCCCGTTGAGACAGCGCAGGAGCGTGGATTTGCCGCCACCGCTCGGCCCGATCAGCGCCACGGTGCTGCCGGCGGCGATCGAGAGGGTCAGCCCGTCGAGGATGGTGTGCCCGTCGTACACCTTCCTGAGACCGGAGAAGGCCAGCTCGATACCCGGGTTGCCGTTCGCGCCGGGGCCGCTCACAGGATGCCCCGTCCCCAGAGACGCTCCAGCCGGCGCGACAGGAACCCCAGCGGCACCGACATGACGAGATACAGCGCCGCGGTCAGCAGTCCGATCTCGAGGTACTTCATGCTCGACTTCGACAGGATCTGGTACTGCTTCGACAGCTCGACCACCGTGATGGTCGAGACGATGCTGGTGTCCTTGAAGAGCGCCACGAAGTCGCCGGTCATCGGCGGCAGGATGGTGCGCACCGCCTGCGGCAGGATGATGCGCCGGAAGGCGAGCCAGCCGGTCATCCCGAGCGACGCCGCCGCCTCCCACTGGCCGTACGGCACGGCGCTGATCCCGGCGCGGTAGATCTCCGCCTCGTACGCGGCGTAGTTCAGGCCGAGCCCGAGGATGGCCGCCTGGAGGGGGTCGAGCCGGAAGGCGCTGCCGAGGCCGGTGGCGGTCGAGAGGTCGGCCAGGCCGTAGTAGAGAACGTAGAGGAGCAGCAGCACCGGGATGCCGCGGAAGAACTCGACGTACACGATGGCGGCCCACCGCATGGGGGCGGGCCCGTAGAGGCGCATGCAGGCGACGGGCAGCCCGAGCAGGATGGCGAACCCGAACGAAACGAAGGCCAGGAAGACGGTCAGCCACGCGCCGCGCAGCAGGAGCGGGAAGTAGCGGTCGAAGGTCCACGCTTTGCGCGAGGCGGAGAGGATGTCGCCGCTGCCGACCTGGCCGAGGGCCGCCTGCTCGTCGTCCCACAGGTTCCAGCGTTCGAGGATGGCGCGCAGGCGCCCGTCGCGGATCAGCGCGTCGAGCGCCGCGTCGACGCGCCGCTTCAGCGCTTCGTTTCCTTTCTGGAACATGATGGCGTACGTGCCGCGCGCCACCGGGGTCCCCGCGAACTCGAGGTCGGGGTTCGGCTTCGCGTAATAAATGGCGATCGGCAGGTCGAGCAGCACCGCGTCGATGCGGCCGAGGACGAGGTCGCGGTACGGCTCGACCACCCCGTCGTACATCGTCGCCCGGATGCCACGGTCGTGCAGGAGCCGGTCGGCGGCGGTGTCCTCGAGCGTGCCGACGGTGCAGTCGATCTTCAGGCAGCCGTCGAGGTCCCGCAGGCGCGTCTCGCCTTTGCGCACCACGAGCTGCTCGCGGAAGACGTAGTAGGGGATGCTGAACAGGACCTTCTCGGCCCGGTCAGGGGTGACCTCGAGGCCATTCATGCCGAAATCGAAGTCGCCGCGCTGCAGGCCGAGGATCAGGCTGGAGTAGGCGTACTGCTGCACGACGATCGGCTGGCCGAGCTCCTTCTGGATCTCGTCGACGATCTCCACCTCGAACCCGATGTTGTGGTTCGGGTCCTTGGGGTCCTTGAAGATGTAGGGCGCGCCGCCTTCGGCGTCGGTGCCCCACAGCAGCGGGCGCGCCGAGGCGGCGTCCTGCGCGGCGTGGATCGGGTGCGTCGCGGAAAGCGCGAGCGCCGCGAGGAGCATCGGGACGGGGGCGCCGCGCATCAGGGGCGTCTTATATCCCGGCGCGCGGCAGGGGAGCAACAGCGCGCTTCGCGGATTTACAGCGCGGTGCGCAGCGCCTCGACCGGCTGCAGGCGCGAGGCCTTCATCGCCGGGTAGAGCCCGTACAACACCCCGAGAACGACCGAGAGCCCGAGCGAGATCGAGATGGCGGTGAAGTGCAGGGGGAGTCCGCCCGGGAAGTGGCTCGTGACCGCGAGGATGGCGCCGATTCCCGCAAGCACTCCGAGGAGCCCGCCGATCAGCGACAGGATCGCCGACTCCGCCAGGAACTGCATGAAGATCTGGCCGTCGGTGGCGCCGAGCGACTTCCGGAGGCCGATCTCGTACAACCGCTCGCCGATGGAGATGAGCATCACCGACAGCAGACCGATGCCACCGACGAGGAGCGACACGCCGGCGATCGATCCGAGGACGATGTGCCAGTTGCGCAGGACCTTGGTGATCTCCTTGCGGACCTTCAGCATCTCCTCGGCGATGTTCTGCACCTTGAAGTCCTGCGCCCCGTGGTGCGCCAGCTGAAGCGACGCCTCGGCCTCGGAGCGCATGTCGGAGAGCTTGTCGGGATCAGCCGTCTTGACGGCCATGAAGGAGAGCGGCGCCTCGCTGCCCTGGTAATAGGCGCGCAGGGTCTCGAGCGGCAGGTAGAGCCCTTCCATCTCCTCGACGAAGTCGTCGTCGTTGATGAAGGAATTGCCGAGCTTGGCCCCGACACCGATGACCTTGAAGGCGCGGCCGTCCACCTGGATCCACTTGCCTACCGCATCCTCGACCCCGAACAGGCGACGCCAAAGCCGATGCCCCAGGACCGCCACCGGGGCGAAGGAATTCTCCTCGAGCGAGCTGAAGAAGCGCCCGCTTTCGATACGGCGCGAGCGCACGTCACTGTAGCTGGAGGTGACTCCCATCGTGCGGACGCGGCGCTCGCTGTTGCCGAGCCGCACCAGGGTCTCGGTGATGAGGGTCGGGGCGACCGAATCGACCGCGTTGCCGCGCGCCAGGAGGACGTCCCCGTCCTCGGGCTGCAGGCCCTTCGACCGGGCGAAGACCGCCTGCTCGCGCAGGTCGCGCGGGGGCCTCGTGACCACGTACATGACGCCGTCGAAGCCGAGATCCTTGAACCCGGACCAGACGGCGCTCGTCACCCCGTCGAGCAGCGACGTCATGAAGGTGATGGACAGCGTCCCGAGGATGATCCCGAGCAGCGTCAAGAGCGAGCGCAGCTTGTGGCTCCAGATCTCGACGAGCGAGGTGCGGACGCTCTCCTGGAGCCCGTCGAGCCGGATCATTCGTACCTCAGCGCTTCGACCGGGTTGAGCCGCGCCGCCTTGATCGCCGGATAGAGGCCGAAGAACAGCCCGACCACGACGGAGGCGATGACCGAGACCATCGCCATCTGCGGGGTGATCACGGCCGGCTGGCCGATGAGGGCCGTGATGCCGTTGGCGAAAAGGATCCCGATGGGCAGGCCGACCAGGCCGCCGATGGCCGTCACCAGCACCGACTCGACGAGGAACTGCAGCGCCACGTCGAGACCCCTGGCGCCGATCGCCTTGCGCACGCCGACCTCGCGGATGCGCTCGCGCAGCGAGGCCATCATGATGTTCATGATGACAATGCCGCCGACGAGCAGCGACAGGATGCCGGTGGCCAGGAAGATCAGGTCGAAGATCTGGCCCTCCTGCTGCTGCTGTTTCATCCGTTCCTTGCGGTCGATCACCTCGAAGTCCGGGACACCCTTGTGGCGGCGGGCCAGGACCTTGTTGATGGCCGCGACCGCCTTCTTGTTGTTCTCCACCTTGTCGACCATGACGTTGATGAAGCTCACCTTCTTGTCCGGGTCGCCGGTGAAGCGGGAGTAGAGCGCGGTGATGGGGATGATGGTCAGCCGGTTCATCCACTCGAGAGCGTTGCGGTCCCCCTCGTTGAAGTAGAACTCCTTGCGGCGCAGCACCCCGACGACGCGGAACCCGGCGTCGCCGATGTAGAGCGTCTTGCCGAGCGGGTCCTCGTTGCCGAAGTAGAGCCGCGCCGCCGAGTCGCCGAGGACCACGACGCGCGACATCTGGGCCAGGTCGTCGTCGATGAGGAAGCGGCCGCGCGCCGGGAAGAACTTGTAGACCGCCTGGTAGTCGGGGGTGGCGCCGGTGATCTCGCGCAGCTTCTGGTAGGTCGGGGTGCGGATGGTCTGCTCGTCCTCGGCGATCGGGTCCACCTGGGTGGCCATGGGGATCTCGCGCCGCAGCGCCTCCACGTCACCCCAGTCGAGGCCGTGGCTGTCGAGCATGGCGGCGGTCTGCACGCGCTCCTTGAGCGGCTTGTTGTGCACGAGGATCTTCTTCAGGCCGCCGAACTCGGAGAAGAACTTCAGCCCCTGCCGACGGCCGGCGTCCGACATCCCCTGCACCGCGACGAGCGACGCCACGCCGAGAATGACCCCGAGCGTCTGGAGGACGGTGCGGGCGCGGTTCACCCGGACCTCCACCAGGGCATCGACGATCGATTCGCGCAGGGTCACGGGGCGCCTTTCAGTGGGCGAACGCCACGGGACCGGCGTCGACGGCCACAACACCGGCCGGGACCACGGCCTCCGCGGCGGCCCGGACCGAGGCGCCGTCGGAGGCGATCTGGCCGTCGACGATGCGCACGATGCGGGAGGCGCGCTCGGCGACGACCGGGTCGTGCGTGACGAGGATGATGGTGTGTCCCTGCTTCCCGAGCTCGTCGAAGAGCGCCAGGATGTCCTTGCCGGTCTGGGTGTCGAGGTTGCCGGTCGGCTCGTCGGCGAGCACGATCGCCGGGTTGTTCACCAGCGCCCGGGCGATCGCCACGCGCTGCCTTTGCCCGCCGGAGAGCTGCGAGGGCAGGTGGGCGGCGCGCTCCAGGAGCCCGACCTTGCGGAGCGCCTCGCGGGCGCGCTCCTTGCGCTCCACGCGGCCGACGCCGCCGTAGAGCATCGGCAGCTCGACGTTGCGCAGCAGCGACGCCTTCGGCAGCAGGTTGTAGGCCTGGAAGACGAAGCCGATCTTCTCGTTGCGCACCTTCGCCAGCGCGCGCGACGACAGGCTCGCCACCGGCGTGCCGGCCAGGTCGTAGTCGCCGCTCGTCGGCACGTCGAGGCAGCCGAGGATGTGCATCAGCGTGGATTTGCCGGAGCCCGAGGGGCCGATGATGGCGATCGACTCGCCGGCGCCGATCTCGAGGTTCACGCCGCGCAGCGCGTGCACGGCGGTGTCGCCGGAGTCGTAGGTCTTGGTGACGTCGACCAGCCGGATGACCGGGTCCGAGCCGGAGGCGGGGAGCATGCTACGACTCGTCGTCGACCTGGCGCGGACGAGTGGGGTTCTCGAGCGCCAGCTCGAGGTCCTTCTGGATGCCGTCGAGGATCTGCGCCCGCTCGAGGCTGACGACGCCGACCTTCACCGGACGCTCCTCGAAGTAGCGCTGCCAGACTTCGGACACGTCGTACTTGTCCGCCTTGGTCTTGCGCGGCTTCTTGGTGTCCCCGGCCTTCGGCTCGTCGAAGGTGGACTTGAGGACGTAGACGACCTCCCTGCCGTCCTTCTTGAAGATCGCCTCGACCGGCACCGACATGGCCTTGTCGACGCGCTCGCCGCGCACCTCGATGTTGGCGGTCATGCCGGCGCGGAAGTCGGGCACCTGGTCCTTCAGCGTCACCTCGGTGTCGAACACCTTGATCTTCTCCTTCAGGTGCGCCGCGGGGGAGATGTGGCTCACCGTGCCCTCGAACTTGCGGTAGGGGAACGCGTCCACCGTGATGACGACCGGGGCGTGCAGGCGCACGCGGCCGATGTCCACCTCGTTGATGCTCGCCTTGATGAGCATGTCGCCGACGTCCGCGACGGTGTAGATCGCGGTCCCCTCGTTGAACGACGAGACACCCGACATGACGGTCTGGCCGATCTCGACGTTCTTGTGGATGACATACCCGTCCATCGGGGAGACGATGTTGATGCGCTGCGTCGTCGAGATCGGGCGGTCGAGCGGCACGCCGCTCTCCACCACGATGCGCATCTTGGTCTTCGCCGCGTCGAGATCCTCGAGGGTGGTGTCGAACTTGAGCTGGTAGTCCTTGAGGATCTGGTCGGAGAGCAGCCCCTCCTCGTACAGCTTCCGGTTCATCTCGAGGTTGCGCTTCGCGTCGCGCTGGTTCAGTTCGGCCATGTTGAGGCCGGAGCGCACCTGCGACAGCGTCTGCGCCTGGTTGACGTCCGGCTCGATGCGCGCGAGGACCTGGCCTTTCTGCACCCGGTCCCCCTCGCGCACCAGCAGGTCGGTGACCTCGCCCGACAGGGTCGACTTCACGTCGACCTTCACGACCGGCTCGATGGTGCCGACCTCGTTCACCGCCACCTGGATGTCGGCCACTTCCGACCGTCCCAGGCGGATGTCGAGGTCCTCGCCCGTCATGCCGTTGCGCGTCTTGGCGTCCCCGCGCGTGATGAAGAACAGGGCGACCAGCACGGCCACGGCCAGAAGCGGCAGCCCGAACCACAGGAGAGGACGGCGCCGGCGGGCTTTCGGACGGGCTTTTTCGCTCATGACTCGGTCTCCAGGGCGATGGCTCGGCGGTCGGTTGCGGGGAAGGCTCAGTATATCGCGGCTGTTGTGTCCCCCGACGTCGGCTGACACCCGAGCATTACGACGGTTCCGGGAATGGAGTTCCCGCGATCGGGATCCCTTGCCGGAAGCGGTCCGGGCGCCTAGATTGGCCCCACCGCGCCCGGAGAGCCGCGACCGCAGGGGAACGTCACACCCCTGTCACGAGGCCGGCATGCTGGCGCGCCTGCAGTCCTTCACCCTCCTCGGGATCGAGGCGATCCCCCTCACCATCGAATGCGACATCAGCGGCGGACTGCCGGGGATCCACACCGTCGGCCTGCCCGACGCCGCCGTGCGCGAGAGCGCCGAGCGGATCCGGTCGGCGCTGCGGCACTCCGGCTGCGACCTGCCGGCGCGCCGCATCACCATCAGCCTGGCGCCGGCCGATCTGCGCAAGCAGGGATCGGCGCTCGATCTGCCGATCGCGCTCGGCATCGTGGTCGCGGCGGGGGACGCCCCCGCCGGGCGACTGGAGGGGATGCTCGTCGCCGGCGAGCTGGGGCTCGACGGAGAGGTGCGTCCGGTGCGCGGCATCCTGACGGCGACGCTTCTGGCCCGCGGCCTGGCGCTGCGGCAGGTGATCGTCCCCGAGGCGAACGTCGCCGAGGCGGAGGCTCCGGGCGGCCCCGAGGTGATCGGCGTGGCGACGCTCGCGGATGCGCTCGCGGTGCTGCGCGGCGGCCGTCCCGCGCGCGAGTCCCTGCGGCGCCCGGCGGCTCCGGCGTCCGGCGGCGTCGTTCCGGACCTCGCCGACGTGCGCGGACAGGCGCAGGCGCGCCGCGCGCTCGAAGTCGCGGCGGCGGGCGGCCATCACCTCCTGATGATCGGGCCTCCCGGGTGCGGCAAGAGCATGCTGGCCCGGCGGCTCCCCGGAATCCTGCCGCCGCTCCTGCCGGACGAGGCGATCGAGGCGAGCAGCATCCACAGCGCGGCGGGACTCCTGGCCGCGGGGCGCCTGATCGAAAGGCGTCCGTTCCGGGCGCCGCACCACACCATCAGCGGCGTGGGGCTCGTCGGCGGCGGCCGCGGCCCACGCCCCGGGGAGATCACGCTGGCGCACCACGGCGTGCTGTTCCTCGACGAGCTGCCGGAGTTCGGCCGCGCCACCCTCGACGTCCTCCGGCAGCCGATGGAGCAGGGAGAGGTCCTCATCAACCGGGAGAACCGGACGCTGAGCATGCCGGCACGGGCCATGCTCGTGGCGGCGATGAATCCCTGCGTCTGCGGCAGGTGGGGGAGCGAGGACCGGCCGTGCGGCTGCACGCCGGCCATGGTCGCGCGCTACCGGGAGCGGGTCTCCGGACCGCTGATGGACCGGTTCGACCTCCAGGTGGCGCTGTCCGCGGTCCCGGCCCGGGCGATGCGGTCCGGCGCGTCGGCCGGCGAGGACAGCCGGACGGTGGCCGGGCGGGTCATCGCCTGCCGGGAGCGCCAGAAGGCACGCTTCGGCGACGCCCGTGCGACGAACGCCACCATGGCCCCCGGCGAGCTGCGGCGGCACGCCGACCCGGGGGAAGCCGGCCGGCGGCTGCTGGAGGCGGCGATGAGCCGCCTGCGGCTCTCGGCCCGGAGCCACGACGCCGTCCTGCGCGTCGCCCGCACCCTGGCCGACCTGGAAGGGCGCGAGGCCATCGGCGCCGAGCACGTCGCCGAGGCCATCCAGTATCGCAACCTCGACCGCTTCGCCGCTCCCGTCCTGGGCGACCGGCCGTCCGCCCCGGCCCCGGAGGGGTGATCAGCCCCCTGTGGGTCTTGCGTTTTCCACAGGGGGGGTGTAGAAAAACCAGTGTCCTGCCGCTTTCTTGGTCCCGGGCTCTTAGGGAACGCCTCGGTGGTGGTCTTTCAGGCAGTTTCTCTCAAGGGGGGATTAGATGAAGGCACTCTTCTGGCTCAGACGCCACGGTCGCTGCAAAATCCAGCGCAAGACGATGGGGGATTGGCAGGTCATTGAAGTGACCGGCCGCTTCGCGGCCGGCGAACCCGAACAGGCTTTCCACAAAGAGGTCGATTCACTGCTCGGATCCGGCGCCCGCCGGGTGGTGGTCGATCTGACCCGGTCTCATCTTTCAGACGAAAGCGTCGCCAGCGCCTCCCAGGCCGCCTACCACAAGGCCAAGTCGCAGGGGACGGACATGCGCTTCGTGGTGATGCCCGGTCGGGCCGGCGGTTTCTATCACATGGCCGGCCTGGAACTGGCCATTCCGACGTACCACCGGCTCGGCGGCGCCATCGAGTTCTAGCCGGTCCGCCGCGTCCGGCCGGTAGGCACCACACCGGAGTCACCGCCTCGCCTGCCGACGCCCGCGGGTCCACCGCGGCGCTCCCTCCCTGTGTGTCGGGACGGCCGATTGACACCTTCGAGACCCTTTGGCTACGATCCCGGGTCGCTCCGAAACAATGCGCTGACGCAGGGCCGGCCGGCGGAGACACCGCGGGCGCGGCCGGGGCTGTGGAGAGGATTCGGTGGGCCAGACGGTCAAGCTGAAACTCAACAGCCGCATCAC
>Ga0134121_10000482_pt1 | contig 46420 bp, 52 predicted proteins | sample KB301_FD_96463 | JGI IMG/M metagenome (GOLD analysis project Ga0134121, IMG submission 96463) | Terrestrial soil microbial communities without Nitrogen fertilizer from Kellogg Biological Station, Michigan, USA - KB3-0-1 | ecosystem: Environmental > Terrestrial > Soil > Unclassified ...
CCGATCAGGATCTGCGACGCGCGGGCGCGGACCGCGTCGGGGCCGCCGAGCATCGGGACGACGTGCGGCAGCGCGCTGGTCAGGTCGATCTCGGCGAGCGCCTCGAGCGCGTAGAGCCGGACCATTTCGTTCTGGGACTTGAGCGCGCCGGCCAGCGCCTTGCGGACGCCGGCGTCCTTGGGCTTGAGCTCCCGCAGCACGCGGGCGACGGCGATCTGGAGCTCCGCGTCCCCGTCGTCGAGGAGCTTGCACATCCGTTCGAGTTCATTGGCCATGAAGGTTCACTTTATCTTTGTCTTCTTGATCACGTCCAGCATCGTGCGATGGAGCGAGGCGTTGGCGCCCACGAAATCGCCCTGGCGGACGTCGACGGGCCCGCCCTGGAAATTGGTGATCTTCGCGCCGGCCTCTTCGAGGATGACGATGCCGGCCGCCATGTCCCACGGACCCAGGCGCATCTCCCAGAATCCGTCGAAGGCGCCGGCGGCGGTCCAGCAGAGGTCGAGCGACGCCGCGCCGACGCGCCGGATCGCCTGCGCCTTCATCAGGAACGAGCTGAAGTACCGGAGGTTGACCTTCCGGTACTCCAGGAGGTACGAGAAGCCGGTGCAGAGCAGCGCGCGGCTCAGGTTGGTCTGCTTCGTCACGTGGATCCGCCGGCCGTTGCGGTACGCGCCGCCGCCCCGCCTGGCCCAATAGAGGTCGCCGAGCATCGGCGCGTAGGTGGCGCCCGCCTGGATCTTCCCGTGGGCCTCGAACGCCAGCGTCACCGCCCAGATCGGGTACCCGTGGGCGAAGTTCGTCGTGCCGTCGACGGGATCGATGTACCACTTGTACGGCGAGTCCCCGGAGAGGCCGCTCTCCTCGGCGACGATCGCGTGGTCGGGGAATTCCTTTTTGAGCGCCTTGACGATCATTTCCTCCGACGCGTGGTCCATGTCGGTGACGATGTTGCTGCCGATCGAGTCCTTGTACCGGATCGACCGGCGGCCGGCGGCGTTCTTCTTGAGGAAATCCCCGGCCTTGAGGGCGATCCTTTTCGCGAATTCCAGGGGTTGCATGGGGTGCCGTCATAACATGCCCGCTCCGGGGCGTCAAACATTGCCCGTCCCGCGCGACACTGCTACAATTCGCACGCGATGCACGCCATCTGGAACGGGGATGCGACGGTGGTCCGGCAGACGCCGTATTCGCCCAACTGCTGGAAGATGACGGTCCACGTGCCCACGAAGGACCCCATCGAAGCGGGCCAGTTCTGCCACATCCTCGCGGACTTCACGACGGACCCGCTCCTGCGCCGGCCGTTCAGCTACTGGGACGCGGTCCCGGCCGAAGGCGGTCAGCACGTCGACCTGCTCTACACGGTCGTCGGCCGCGGCACCGAGATCCTCGCGAAGAAGGGGCCCGGGTCGAAGATCGGCTACATGGGCCCGCTCGGCGTGGGCTTCACCGTGAAGCCGGCAAAGACTTACGTCTTCGTCGCTGGCGGCGTCGGCATCGTCCCCTTCTACCTGTTCGCCAAGCAGGTCGCCGCAAAGGGCCACAAGCCCCGCATGATCCTCCTCTTCGGCGGCCGGACCCAGTCGATGCTCTACGGCATCGACGACTTCGCCAAGGTCGGCGTCGAGGCCCAGGCGGTCACCGAGGACGGCTCGCGCGGCCGCAAGGGGCTCGTCACCCATCTCCTCGAGGACTGGATCCCCAAACTCGACCGCGGCAGCCTCCAGCTCTACACCTGCGGCCCCGACCGGATGATGGAGGCCGTCGTCCGGATCGCGCGGCGCGAGCAGCTGCCGTGCGAGATCTCGATGGAGCGTCACATGGGATGCGGCCTCGGCGCGTGCGGCGCCTGCATCATGAAGGTCGTCGCCGACGACGGCAAGGACTGGCGCTACTCGCGCATCTGCATGGAAGGCCCCACTTACGACGAGAAGTGTCTCGTCCTCGAATGAAGGCGTTCCGCGATATCGTCCTCAACGAGGTCTCGACGGTCCTCCGCCGGATCGACGAGATGAGCTCCCGGGCGTTCGTCGGCGAGCTCTCGCGGTCGAAGTCGATCTACATCACGGGCGTGGGCCGCAGCGGCCTGGTGGTCCAGGCGTTCGGCCAGCGCCTCATGCACCTGGGCTTCGACGTCCATCTCGCCCACGAGATCACCGCGCCGGCGATCCGCCGGGGCGACCTGCTGGTGGCCTGCTCGGGCACCGGCACGACGCTGCTGCCGCTCTACATGGCGCGGAAGGCGCGCCGGATCGGCGCCCGCGTCGTCTCGCTCACCGCCAAGCCGAAGTCGCCGCTCGCGAGGATTTCGAATCTGACCGTGCCGATCCCCGCGCCCCTGGAACGGGGCCGGGAGACGCGCCAGCCGGCCCGCTCGCTCTTCGAGCAGGTGCTGTTCCTCTATCTCGACTCGGTCATCCTCACGGCCATGCACGGCCTCAAAATCCCCGGACGCAAGATCCGCCGGAGGCATGCGAACCTGGAGTAGCCCTCCCCCGCCCGCTTGTCGATTGCACTTTCTTTTTCACCGATTTGTGCGTTACAACAGTAGTAGAGGTCCGTCTAAAAGCCGGAGGTAGTCCACATGATACTCGCCTGTCCGTTCTGCAAGGCCAAGGCCGATCCGGCGGTCGACACCTGTTCGAGCTGCGGCAAGAAGATGACGCGGGCGTGTCCCGCCTGCGCCGAGACGATCGCGGCGACGTCGACCAGCTGCAAGTACTGCGGCGAGGCGACGACGCCCCCGCGCGAGCCCGCGCCGGTCAAAGCCGCGCCGGGGATCGTCTTCATCGAGGAGAAGCCCCGCCGGAAGAAGTGCTGCGCGGGCCGCACGATGTTCTGGCTGGTCGTGGGGCTGCTGGCCGGCTTCTGCGCCTTCTCCGCGGTCAAGACCAAGATCAACTGCCACCGGAACATGCCGGTGAAGCAGGAGATGAAGTCGTCCACGGGCAAGGAATTCTAGGACAACCCGATCCTGGGGCCGCAAATTCGCAGCGGCGCAGAACCTTCTGCGTCTCTGGGCTTTTGCGGCCCTTTTCTTTTCCCCCGACTCCTCCCCGGATCCCGGATCCGGGAGGGCTACTTGCCGAAGTAGCTTTCGATGAACGTCGTGTCGACCTGGCCCTTGATGTACTGGGTGTGGTCGAAGATGGCCAGGTGGAGGGGGATCGTGGTCGGCACGCCTTCGACGATGTACTCCGACAGCGCCCGCTTCATCGCCGCCACCGCCTCCTCGCGCGTCTTCCGGTGGACGATCAGCTTGCCGATCATCGAGTCGTAGAACGGCGGGATCTGGTAGCCCGCGAAGGCGTGGCTGTCCACCCGGACGCCCGGGCCGCCCGGGGCGTAGTAGTTGGTGATCTTGCCGGGACTGGGCTTGAAGCCGTCGTTCGGGTTTTCAGCGTTGATGCGGCACTCGATCGCCCAGCCGCTCCAGGTCACGTCGCGCTGGCTGAACGAGAGGCGCTGGCCGGCTGCGATCTTGATCTGCTCCTTGATGAGGTCGATGCCCGTCACCATCTCGGTGACCGGGTGCTCGACCTGGATGCGGCGGTTCATCTCGATGAAGTAGAACTTGCCCCGTTCGTCCACCAGGAACTCGCAGGTGCCGGCGTTGACGTACTTCGCGGCGCGGGCGAACGCGATGGCCGCGTTGCCCATGTCCTTGCGGAGCGAGGGGGTCATGACCGGCGACGGCGCCTCCTCGATCAGCTTCTGGAAGCGGCGCTGGATCGTGCAATCGCGCTCGCCAAGATGGACGTAGTTGCCGTGAGAGTCGGCGATGATCTGGATCTCGATGTGACGGGCCTTCTCGACATACTTCTCGAGGTAGACGGCGCTGTTCTTGAACGCGGCGCCCGCCTCGGCCTGCGCGGCCAGGAAGTTGTGGACGAGGGAGACGTCGTTGTGGGCGACCCGCATGCCGCGGCCGCCGCCGCCGCCCGCCGCCTTGATCATCACGGGATAGCCGACCCGGTGGGCGATCTCCACCGCCTGCTTGTCGTCCTTGATCGCCTCATCGCTGCCGGCGATCGTCGGGATGCGGCACTTCTTCGCCAGCTCGCGGGCGCTCACCTTGTCCACCGCAATCCGACTGCTCTCCGCGCTCGGCCCGATGAACTTGATGTTGCAGCTCTCGCACACCTCGGCGAAGTGGGCGTTCTCCGACAGAAAGCCGTAGCCGGGATGGATCGCGTCGACGTCGGCGATCTCGGCGGCGCTCACGATGCGCGAGATGTCGAGGTAGCTCTTCTGCGCGGGCCCGGGGCCGATGCAGATCGCATAGTCGGCCAGCTTGAGGTAGTGGTTGTTCCGGTCGGCCTCCGAGTAGATGGCGACCGACTCCACCCCCATCTCCTTGCAGGCACGGATGATGCGGAGCGCGATCTCCCCGCGGTTGGCGACCAGGATTCGGGCGAACATGGAAGGGCCAAGTATAGGAGAGGCCGGGGGGGTGGCACAAGCTCTACCGACGGCCCATCCAGCTCTTGAGGTGCATCCGGGCCCGGTCGCGGGCGTCCTTCATCTCGCCGTAGGTGAAGGCTTCCCCCGTCCGGTCGCGCCGGACCGAGTACATCAGCCGGGGCCGCTCGGCCTTGGTCTTGAGGTCGTCGAGGCCCAGCGCGTGGCCGAGCTCGTGGGCGAGCGACGGCGGATCCCACGCGTCGTCCAGCACGACGTCGCCGTCCTTGAGACCGATCCCGACCAGGTTGTGCTCCGTCTTGATCCGCGGAAAGCCCTCCTGGATCGTCACCCAGTTGCAGTCGCGGAGGAAGTAGACGTTCAGCCCGCCCGGCTCGTCCTGGCGGAGCAGCTCGTTGAGCGTCGCGGAGTTCACCCGCTTGCCGTCCTTGAGGCCGATCGGATGAAAGACGCCGTCCTTGTCGAACCAGGCGTCCGGAGCGGCGACGGGCTTCCCCATCTCCAGGGTGACCTCGACCCCCAGCGGCCGGAGCAGACGGGTGACGGCCGCTTCCAGCTCGCGACGCTTCTCGAGGTCCCGGAGGTCGTCCGGTCGGCGCGTGCCGCCGGCGCCATGCTCGACGAGGCGGCAGAACGCGCGGACCCGGATGGCCGGTCCGATCCGGAGGCGGTACTCCGCCGTCGCCAGCCGGACGCCGCGGCGCACCTGGGTCACCGAGAGCAGGAGCTCCTCCTCGCTTTTCCCCACCGAGGTGACCGACAGCGACTCCGCTCCGCGCACGACGCGGGTCGAGGAGTCGATGGCCGGCTTGGTCTCGATCGCGCTTCCAGGACCGTCAGCCAGCCGCCAGACGATGGACGCGTCCTTCACGGCGCCGACGGCGCGGAGCTCGATGGTTTCGCCGAAGACGAGGAACGGAGGGCCCTCGACGCGGAGCTTGTCGTCCTGGAGGCAGAGGCACAGAACCAGAAGGCTCGCCATCTGATTGTTGGACGCCGGTCCATCGGAGATGGAAAGGAGAAACGGACGTTGCTTTATCACCACAAAGGACATGAAGGACACCAAAAGAGGCCCTTTGTGTTCTTTGTGCCTTTGTGGTGAGGACCGGAAGGGTTACTTCTTTTCGATCAGGAACATCGGCTCGCCGAACTCGACCGCCTGGCCGTTCTTCACGAGGACCTCGCGGACGACGCCGCTCATCTCGGCCTTGATCTCGTTCATGACCTTCATGGCCTCGATGATGCAGAGCACCTTCTCGGGGCCCACCTCGTCGCCCACGTTGCAGAACGGGTCCGAATCGGGCTTGGCCGACCGGTAGAACGTGCCGACGAGCGGCGACTTGAACTCGGTGAGGTTGGCCGCGCGGGCTTCGGGCGCGGCGGCGGGCGCCGCCGGAGCGGACGATGCGGCCATCGGGGCCGCGGCCGACACGGCCACCGGCATGGCGGTCGTCACCACGCGATCCTCCGCGCGGCGGAGCTTCAGCCGGCGTCCGTCGTCCTCGTACTCGAACTCAACCAGCTTGTTGGCTTCCATCAGCTGGATGATGCTCTTGATCTCGTCGAGATTCATGGAATCGGGTTTAAGAATAGGTCTAACGGGGGGACCGGTCAAGAAGACCTTACTTGTCCTTGGGTTCGTCCTTGGGGGCGTCCTTCTTGACCACCGGGACGGCCTTCAGCGTGGCCACCGCGGCGCCGTTGAACTGGAACACGGTCTTGCTGTCGCTCAAGCGGGCGAGGTGCTTCGAGCGGTTGGGGATGTTGCTCTGGTCGTCCGAGATGTAGAGCTCGACGGCGCCCTTGGCGTGGACGATCTTCAGGGTCGACGGGGCGACCCCGGGGGCCAGCCGGTTGTCGGCGATCGTCTTGTCGTCCCGCGCCAGCAGCGCCTCGGCGCGGATGTAGTTCAGGATCGCCAGGATCCCGTTCAGCTTGTCGGGATCGACCTCCGCCCCCTTGTGGGCGGGGTCGGTGAACGACCAGGCGTTCTTGTTCTCGTCCAGCTTCATCGCGTAGTAGACCGGCTGCAGCTGGTCGGTCGCCTTGCCCTCGAAGCTGAACTCGCGCAGGTCCGCGCGCGGGACGTTGAACATCTCCATGTTGATGAAATTCAGCTCGAGCCGCTGGAGCATGCGGACGAAGTCGGGACGGACCTCGAAGATCTCGTCCACGCCCTCCTTGCGCAGGTAGCCCGTGGCCGCCGAGGAGAAGCCGCAGACGTGGCGCTTCCCCTCCTTCGTCGTCACGACCAGCTGCACCGGCGCCGGATCGAGCCCGACGAGCTTGAAGTCCTGGGGGCCGAGGAAGCCGAGGATCTGCTGGATCACCACCGCGCCGACGAACGCCTCCACCCGCTCGGACTCGACCTTCAGGTCCTTGGGCTCCGTCACCTGCCACTTCACCGTCGCGACGGTCTCGCCTTCCTTCTTCGTCTCGATGCGGTCGAGGACGACCTTGCCCAGGTCCTTCGCCTCGATCTCCAATTTCCGCACCACCTCCCCGGAGAACGGGAAGATCGTCCGGATGCGGAAGTTGTTGCGCTGCAGCGGCAGCTCGGCGTAGCGGAAGCTTTCCACGAGCGCGGTCTCGTTCGAGCCCGGGAGGCCGACCCAGCGGTTCTTCCCCCGTTCCGCGCCGAAGTGGACGACGACGGGCTGGTCTTCGCCGGAGAGGAACATCGCGACCTTCGCCTCGGGCTCCACGAGGCCCTGCTCCGAAGCCGTCCGCTCGGGCTGGTACTCGGCCGCCTGGAGGCTCGACAGGTCCGTCACGAGCTTCTGGACCGCGTGGTCGTCCATCCGCTCCTTGTGCGGCTTCGTCAGGTACCAGCCGCGCTCGAGGCCCTCCTCGAACCGCTCGAACGTCGAATTCTCGTACTCCGGCTTCAGCACGCCGCCGCCCGAGCCGCGCATGAACTTGTAGCTCAGCTCGACGCGGACGACCCGGTGGGGCTGGAACCGGACCAGCTGGCGCGAGCGGACCTGGGCCTTCGACTTGTTGAACGACTCGAAGACCTCGACTTTCACCTTGTAGATCTTCGGATCGCCGTCGTGCTGGCAGAAGACCGTGGTCGAATCCGTCGGCGACGACTTGCCGAACCGGATCACGTCGCGGCGGCCGGCCGACGTGTAGGCGACGACGGCCCTCGGGTCGGCGAGCCCCGTGGCTTCGGGCGACGTTTCCGGCTTCCCGGGATCGAGCGCGCCGGCCTTCACCATCTGGTCGAGCGCGAAGAGCATCTGCTGGACGAGCGCCGGGTCCGCGGCGTAGATCTTCGGTCCCGCGATCCGCCAGTACTCGCCCACCGTGTCCCGGGTTCGCTCGAACTCGGTCGCCGCGCCCTTCAGGTTGACCTCGATCTTGGTGACCGAGTCGGCGGTGATGTCGAGGACGCGCGGGCTATCCAGCTTGTCGGTCGGCGTCGTCGCGGGGGGATTGGAGAGGAAGTAGACGACGCTCAGGACCACGAAAAGTCCGGCGAGGACCGCGGTCAGCCGCCAGCTCTTGTTCATGGCTACTTCCTCCGCAGGAACCAGGCGAGCAGTCCGAGCGCCACGCCGAACGCCGGGAATCCCCAGTTGATCACCCACCCCATCCGGTCCAGCGCCGTGGCCGACATCGTCAACGGCTTCACATGCATGTCCTTCGCGGGGATCTCCAGGAGCTCCCGCTCCATCAGCCAACGGAAGTGGTTCACGACGTACTGGCCCTGGACGCCCTGGAACACGACGGGACTCTTGAGCATGTCGTTGGTGAACGGAAGCGAGGAGCCCCAGACGATGATCTTGGCCATCTTGTGCTTCTCGTCCATGGGGAACTTCGCGGTCTTTTCGACCGCCACGATGAGCTTCATGTTCCCTTCCCGCTCGTCGGAGTCCTTCTTCGGGGAGTCCTTGAGTCCGGTGTCGCCCTTTTCCTCCCACGAGCCGGGACCCGCGGCGGCGAGCGGCGTGATCGTCCAGTTGTTGTCCTTGCGCTGGATCGGATCGATCGTGCAGCACTGGGGCAGGCGGAACTGGACGTTCGCCATCTGCCGGTTGACCGGATGGACGTTGAAATTGGTCACCACCAGGTCCGCCTTGCTCGGCGGAACATACTGCTGGGAATCGAGCACGATGTTCTCGCCGACCTTGACGCTGTACTCCTCGAGCAGCGTTTCGAGGCCCGTGCGGACCTTGGGCCGCATCGTCACGAGCAGGCTGCCGCCCCGCTCGATGTACTCCTTGATCGTGTCGAGCTCGTTCTGAAGAAACGGCTGCTCCGGCGCCATGATCATCAGGAGGTCGGCGTCGACGGGGATCGTCTTGTACTCGTTGAGCGGCAGGCGGCGGATCTCGATGCCCTCGTTCAGCCGGAGGAAGTTGGAGAGCGTGCTCATCTTCCGGACGTCCGCGGTCACTGTCTCCCGGTGGCCCTCCGACTCGTAGACGATGCGCTTGACGTTGCCGCACAGGTCCCGGATCGTCTGGACCAGGATGGGCTCTCCTTTGAAGACCGCCACTTCGCCCGTCGTGCCGTTGCCCTGGTACATCTCCTGGATGTCGATCGTCTTCTTGTTCTTCCGGTTGCCGTCGAGATGCGCGAGGACGAAGAGCGTCGCCGGCGTCACCGCGCTCCAGTGCTTCTGGAACTCGTCGAGCCGCTTCGTCGAGGTGTCGTTCAGGTAGTAGACCTTCGCGTGGTCGCTGCGGCGGCTGAACTCCTGCAGCATCTCCTCCAGCACCGTCATGGCGTTGGGGAGGGCCCGGTCTTCGCTCACGCCGGGGTTGAAGTTGACCCAGATCTCGACGTCGTTCTTCAGGCCGCGCAGCAGGTCCTCGGCCATCGCCGAGATGGCGTAGGTCCGGCGCGACGTCAGGTCCACCCGCGCCGGGAACTTGGCCGAAAGCAGGTTGAGCATGACCAGCAGTCCGAGCAGCACCGCGACCTGGACCCCCAGATGGACCCAGGCCAGCCGCCGCCGCCCGCCGCCCCACGCCGCGTCGCTCATCGCCACCTCCTCGAATCCAGGACCCTCGTGGTCAGGAACAGGAAGAAGCCCACGACGCTGACGAGGTAGACGAGTCGGGTGCGGTCGACGACGCCCTTCAGAAAGTCGGCGAAGTTGACGGTCAGGTCGACGTACGCCAGGATCGGCCGCAGCGCCGAGTTCTCGTCGAGCGACGCCATCTGCATGCTCGCCATCATCAGGAGGATGGCCACCGAGAACGTCAGCACGCCCGCGGTGATCTGGCTGGAGCAGAGCGAGCTGATGAAGAGGCCGATCGAATAGAGCACCGCGCCGAGGAGCAGGATTCCGAGATAGCCGCACACGACGGCGCCGACGTCGACCGGCCCATACCGGGAGACGATGACGATGTAGCCCACGGTCGGCGCCAGCAGATAGATCAGCAGGGTCATCGCGGCGACGAATTTCGCCAGGACGAATGCCGCGTCGGAGATCGGCGCCGTCAGGATGATCTCGAGCGTCCCTTTGCTTTTCTCCTCGGCGATCAGGCGCATCGTGACGAGCGGGCTCGTCAGGATGACGACGATTACCAGGAACTGGAGCGTGTCGCGATAGTCGACGGGCGCCTGAGCTGCGGCGCGCATCGCCATCGACCCGACGAACGTCCGCCCGGTAAACAGCAGCAGCGCCGTGAGGATGATGTAGGCCATCGGCGAGACGAAGTAGACGCCCAGCTCGCGCCGCGTGAGGGCGAGGAAGTTCCTCATAACGCGGACCCCTTGGCCTCGGTCAGAATCGAGAACGCCTCCTCGAGCGACAGCCGTTCGTAGCCCAGTTCGTAGACGTCCCAGCCGCCAGCGGTGCAGGCCTTCATCAGCGACGGGCGCAGGTCGACGCCGTCGCTCGGCTCCACCAGATACGTGTTTTGGTCGCCCTTGTTGGACCAGAGGATGCGGACGACGCCGGGGAGCTTCTCGAGCGACTCCTTGATCGCGCGGCCTTCGCCGCGGATCTCGACGCGGACGCGGCCGGTCTTCATGATCTGGTTGGCGATCTCGTCGGGCGTGCCCGACGCGGCGAGCTTGCCCTTGCTCAGGATGAGCACGCGGCTGCAGATCTTCTCGACCTCCGACAGGATGTGGCTCGAGAAGAGGACCGTGTGGGCCTCGCCGAGGCCGCGGATGAGGTCGCGCACCTCGCGCACCTGGGTCGGATCGAGGCCGATCGTCGGCTCGTCCAGGATGACGATCTCGGGACGGTGGAGGATCGCGTCGGCGAGCCCCACGCGCTGCCGGAGGCCCTTGGAGAGGTGGGCGATGATCGATCGGCGCCGGTCGGTCAGCCGGACTTTCTCCAGCACTTCCCCGACGCGGGCCGACCGGTCCTTCGGCGGCAGGTCGCGGAGCCGCGCGCGGAAGAGCAGGTATTCCTCGACGCGCATCTCGGTGTAGAGCGCGTTCGATTCCGGGAGGTACCCCACGCGCCGGCGGACTTCCATCGACTTCTCGAGGACGTCGAATCCGGCGAGCTTCGCCGAGCCGCTGGTGGGCGCGATGAAGCACGTGAGAATTCGCATGGTGGTGGACTTGCCGGCGCCGTTGGGGCCGAGGAAGCCGACGATCTGCCCCTTCCCCACGGTGAAGGAAAGGTTGTCCACCGCCGTCACGCCCGGGTACGTCTTGGTGAGATTGCTGACTTCAATCATGGAACAGTATCAATGACGGACCCGCCGGGGGGATAACGAACGGAATCTTACTGGGGAGGTTAATATCCCCGTTCTACGGAGAAGTGTCAAGACCCGTAGCCCGTACTCCGTACCCGGTACTCCGGAATCACCCGCGACCAAAAAAAATCCCCCGGGGTCACCGGGGGATCTTGGTTTCTGGCTTCCGGCTACTTGGTTTTGAAGTCGGCGTCGATGATTTTCTCGTCGTCCTTCCCACTAGGCTTCGTCGAAGAGGTTCCGCCGTTGGGGCTCTCGGGCGCGGCGCCGGGGCCGCCCGCGGCCGCCTGATTCTTCGCCGCCTCCTCGTAGAGGTGCTTCGAAAACTCGTGCGACGCCTGGGTGACTTCCTCGATCGCCCGCTTGATCTCGTCGGCCTTGTCGCTCTCCTTCGCCTTGCGGAGCTTCTCGAGGGCCGTCTCGACCTTCTCCTTCTCGCCGGGCGACATCTTGGCGCCGTAGTCCTTGAGGGCCTTCTCGGTCGCGTAGATGGTGTGGTCGCCCATGTTGCGGGCTTCCGCCAGCTCCTTGCGGGACTTGTCCTTGTCGGCGAACGCCTCGGCGTCCTTCACCATCTTCTCGATCTGCTTCTCGTCGAGGCCGGTCGAGGCGGTGATCTGGATCTGCTGCTGGCGCCCGGTGCCCTTGTCGCGGGCCGAGACCTGCAGGATGCCGTTGGCGTCGAGCTTGAACTTCACCTCGATCTTGGGCTCGCCGCGCCGGGCGGGCGGGATGTCCGTCAGGTCGAAGTTGCCGAGCTTCCGATTGTCCTCCGCCATCGGGCGCTCGCCCTGGAAGACCTCGACCGTCACGCCGGGCTGGTTGTCCGCCGCCGTCGAAAAGTCCTGCGACTGCTCCGTGGGGATCGTCGTGTTGCGCTTGATGAGCGGGACCATCAGGCCGCCTTCGACCTTGATGCCCAGCGTCAGGGGCGTCACGTCGAGCAGCAGGATCTCCTTCATGTCGCCGCCCAGGACCGCGCCCTGGATCGCCGCGCCGACCGCGACGACCTCGTCGGGGTTCACGCTGCGGTTGGGCTCGCGGCCGAAGAACTCCTTCACCAGCTGCTGGACCTTCGGGATGCGGGTCGAGCCGCCGACCAGCACGACCTCGTCGATGTCCTTCGCCTTGACCTTGGCGTCGTCGAGCGCCGCCTGGCAGGGCTGGAGCGAGGACTCGAGGAGATCGCCCACCAGCTGCTCGAACTTCGAACGGGTGATCCGATGGGTCAGGTGGACCGGCGAGCGGCTGGAATCCTGCGCGATGAACGGCAGGTTGATCTCGGTCTCGGTCATGCTCGACAGCTCGCACTTCGCCTTCTCGCACGCTTCGCGGAGGCGCTGAAGGGCCATCGGGTCCTTGCGGAGGTCGATGCCCGTCTGCTTGGCGAAGTCCATCGCGATGTGCTCGATGAGCCGCTGGTCGAAGTCGTCACCGCCGAGGTGCGTGTTGCCGTTGGTCGAAAGGACCTGGATGACCTCGTTGTCCGCCTCGAGAATCGAGATGTCGAACGTGCCGCCGCCCAGGTCGTAGATGGCGATCTTGCGGACGCCCCGCTTCTTGTCGAGGCCGAACGCGAGCGCCGCGGCCGTAGGCTCGTTGAAGACGCGCTTCACCTCGAAGCCCGCGATCCGGCCCGCCTCCTTGGTCGCCTGCCGCTGAGAATCGTTGAAGTACGCGGGACAGGTGATGACCGCCTCGGTCACCTTCTCGCCGAGGTACGCCTCAGCCGTCTCCTTGAGGTCGGCCAGGACCATCGCGGAGATCTCCTGGGGGGTGTAATCCTTGCTGCGGATGCGGACCTTGACAGGTTCTTCGGCTCCGCCGACCACCTCGTAGGGGACCATCTTCTCTTCCTGGCCCACTTCGCTGTGGCGACGGCCCATGAAGCGCTTGATCGAATAGATGGTGTTTCGCGGATTGACGATGGCCTGCCGCTTGGCCAGCTGGCCGACCAGCCGGTCTCCGGACTCGGCAAAGCCGACGACCGACGGCGTCAGGTTCGAGCCGTGCTTGTTGGGGATGACCTTGACTTCCTTGCCTTCCATGACGCAGACCACGGAGTTCGTGGTGCCAAGGTCGATGCCGACGATCTTACCCATGTGGGTGCCTCCAGTATGTGCCGGCCGATAGAGCGCAAACTGTTTGCCAATCCCCTCCAAAGCATCTATCCTCATCCTACTGGCCTTCAATGGGATGCAAGCGCATCCCAGAGGGCTCGGATCCCGAATGTCAGAGTGACAGAGGGGGGCTGTCAGGGATGTTCTCCGACCGGCTCTGGATCTTGAAGGCGGCGGCGGCCCTGGGACTGCTGGCCCTGCTCTGCACCACCTCCCACCGGAAGATCTCCGAGCGCTTCCCCCAGTTCGAATTGGTGGCGCTTTCGCCCGACTCCTTCCGCGGCCACGTCTTCCATCTCTCGGGTCAGCGCGTGGTGGCCGCCGACGCCCGAAGCTTCCAGATCGGCACATCGGTCGGCCCGATGCGCCTGCTGACGCCGACGCCGCCCCCTGTGGATTCCTACGTCACCTTCAACGCCCGGGCCGTGGGGATCCGGACCCTGGAGGTCGTCGAACTGTTCGTCCACTCCGGCTACGGCTGGAAGCGGCCGCTCAATTACGGGATCTCCATCGTCACGGTGATCGGGTACCTGTGGCTGGTGCGCCGCCGGTTCCGCTGGCGCCCCGAAGACGGCGTGATCCGGGGACGGTACTGATGCCGGACCTTTTTACCCACCTCGTGGCCGCCCGAGCTCCGGGGATCTTCGTCCGCGACAAACGGATCCAGGCGCTCCTGGTGATCGGCACCTTCATGCCCGACATCGCGTACAAGGGGCTCTTCTGGGTGATGCAGACCCGCGAGCCGTTCGGGGCGTCGACCCACTCCTTCGTGGGCGCTCTCCTGATCTCCTACCTGTGCTGCCTCTTCGTGGAGGAGGCAATTCGGAAGCCCGGCTTCATCGCCCTTGCCGCGGGCGGATGGATCCACATCCTGGTCGACTTCATCAAGTTCAACCTCGGCGCGGGCTCGTGCCGGCCGCTCCTCCCTTTCTCTCCGGCCGGCGTCGAACTGGGCTGGATCGATCCCGAGAACGTCGTCCTCCTGATCCCGATCGACGCGGCGATCCTCGCCGTCGCCCTGCTTCTCGAGCGGAGATTCGCCCGTGTTCAGCAATAAGGGCTACGGCTGGAAGCTGGGCGCCGCGCTCGCGCTGATCGCGGTCCTGGGCGTCTATGCCGCCCGGAAGGGGGAATCGATCAATCCCCCGCTCTGGCGGTGCGTCGTCGAGCCCCGCCGGTGGGACAACACCGTGCTCTGGCTCCCCTATGCGCGGGTCGTGTCGGTCCACGATGCCGAGTTCGAGGTCGAGGCCACCGACGCGAAGATCCGGGTGACGGGGAAATCCCCGGTGCCCGTCGGCGGCCGGCTCACCCTGCGCGGCATCTTCCGCGCCGACGGCCCGCGGATCGAGCTGATCGCAAGCCGCCCCCTGCCTCCCGACCTCGGCCGCCGCCGTCTGCTTATGGAAGTCGTCTCGGTCCTCGTCGTGCTGATCGTGATCGCGAACTTCATCCGCCACTTCGCCTTCCGGCCCAAGGTCCTGCAGGTCGAGGGGGTCGACTGATGGCCGACCTGCTCGTCCATGCGGCATCGGCCTATGTCGCGGCCCGGCCGCTCCGCGATCACCGGCTGCGTTCGATCGTCTACGTGGGCGTCTGCCTGCCGGACCTGCTCTACAAAGGGCTTCTCTACTTCGGCGGCGCGCCCAACTACCTCTGCGAGCCGACCCATTCGCCGCTGGGGCTCCTGCCGTTCTGCTACGCGCTCTCGCTGTTTTTCGAGGAGGCGTGGCGGAAGCGGGCGTTCGGCGCGATGCTCGGCGGAGCGTACCTCCACCTGCTGTTCGACCTGGGCAAGAACTACGTCGGCTCGGGCGTGATCCTCTGGGCGTTCCCGTTCTCGATGGAAGCGGTGGAGCTCGGATGGTACGCGAGCGAGGACTCGGTCACCCTGATGCTGCCGGCGCTGGCGGTGATCGCGCTGGTGGAGCTCTGCACCGACCGGCTCAGGCGCCGGTGGCCGCTTTCCCGCCCCGGATGAGCGGAAGCCAGATGCCCATCGTGTGAAAGGCGATGAAGGCGATCAGCCAGAGCACGTTGAGCCAGATCAGGAATTTGAGGATCCCGTCCAGCATGCCCCGCACGGCCAGGAGGCCGAGGCCGATCACGATCGACACCGCGCAGCCGAACCCGATCGGCGTCGTCAGCATCTCGCCGACCCGCATCATCAGCGTCGTCAGCCGCGACAGGTCCTTGATGTCCGCCTCCCCGAAGTGGGTCTGATACCTCTTCCCGAGGACGCACAGCCCCATCGTGAGGACGACCGCGATCAGCTGGATCCAGAAATAGACCTTGCGGGGCGGGCGGCCGATGGTGGACGTGACCGACGTGGTGAGGACCGGATCCTGGCCCCGGGTGATCGACGTCCCGCTGTCGTCGTTCCGCCCGGTCGTCGAGTCGTCGTTCATACGTGGATATTGTATCTGACCGGCCGAGATTTGGGGTCGTTACGGGATTCCGACTTCAAGGCCTGCTGGATCCGGACGATCGGCAGGTAGAGACTGAGGGTGTAGAACGCCATCAGGCCCAGCACCGCCAGGACGTTGATTTTGATCAGCCCCCTCAGGCCGGCATCGAAGCGGCCGCGCAGGCCCAGGACCGCGAGGGCCACTCCCACCGCGGCGACCAGGACCAGACCCGCCGGGCTCCGCACCAGCTGTCCGACGGCGATACACGCCTCCGTCGGCAGCGGGAGATGCCTCATCTCCATGTCCTTGAAGATTTCCTCGAACCTCCGGGCGATGAAGCAGAGACCGACAAAAACGACGATGATGACGGACTGAAGCACGGCGTACCAGACCCTCAGCGCGCGGGAGGGCGGCGCCGCAACCTCCGGCTCCACTAGATGCCCCGCAGGAGGACCGCGTCGTACACGCGCTGGATCGCGACCATGAACGCGGCCTGGCGCATCTTCACGTTGCGCTTCTTCGCCATCTCGGTGACCTCGGCGTACGCCCGGTTCATCACGTTCTCCAGTTTCTTCTGGATGTCGCTCTCGTCCCAGTAGAACTGCTGGAGGTTCTGCGTCCACTCGAAGTACGAGACCGTGACGCCGCCCGCGTTGGCCAGGATGTCGGGAATGACGGGAATGCCCTTCTCCGCCAGGATGTGGTCGGCGTGCGGGTTGATCGGGTTGTTCGCCCCCTCCACCACCATCTTCGCGTTGATCTCGCCGACGTTGTTCTCGGTGATGACGCCGTTGAGCGCGGCGGGGATCAGGACCTCGCACTCCACGCCGAAGATGCGGTCCTTGTTGAAGTTGTCGGCATTGGGGAACCCGGCGACCGTCTTCTTCTCCTTCGCGTAGTTCAGCAGCGCCGGGATGTCGATCCCGTGGTCGTTCATCACCGCGCCGTCGGCGTCGGCGATCGCGATGATCTTCGCGCCGGCGTCGTGGAGGTACTTCGCCGTCCACGATCCGACGTTGCCGAAGCCCTGGATCACGAATCGGCCGCCGCGCAGGGGAATCTCGAAGTCGCCGCACGCGTGGCGCGTGGTGTAGAAGACGCCGAGGCCGGTGGCCGACTCGCGGCCCTTCGAGCCGCCCAGGTTCACCGGCTTGCCCGTCACGATCGCCGGCGTGTAGCCGTGCTTGCGGCCGTACTCGTCCATCAGCCACGTCATGACCTTGGCGTTCGTGTTGACGTCCGGCGCCGGGATGTCGCGGTACGGTCCGAGCGCCATGTCGATCTTCCGCGTGAACGTCCGCGTCAGGTCCTGGAGCTCCTTCTCCGACATGTGCTTGGGATCGCAGTTCACGCCGCCCTTGGCGCCGCCGTAGGGGATGTTCACGACGGCCGTCTTCCAGGTCATGAGCGACGCCAGCGCGCGGACCTCGTCCATGTCGACGCTGGGGTGGTACCGGATGCCGCCCTTGTAGGGGCCGCGCGCGCCGTTGTGCTGCACGCGGAAGCCGAAGAACTCCGACAGCGCCCCGTCGTCCCGATGGAGCGTGATCTGCACCTTGAGCTCGCGGTAGCAGTTCCGCATGATCGCCTTGTGCTGCTCCGGGATCCCCAGCAGTTCCGCGGCCTTGTTGTACTGCCAGTTGACCTCCTCGTAGGCGGTCATTTTCCGGCGGAAGGAATCGGCCATGTGCGGCTCTCCATTCGGTACTGGTGTGATTTTACCCCATCTCGGACCAGGACGATATGGGACCGCCACCGCTTGTCGTCGGTGCGCGGATGATCGTTCCTATAATGGACACCGCGGCTCTCGGTCCGTTTGAGCGCCGCCCACGCCATCAGGCGGCCGAGCATCAGCATGTTCTGGAGCTCCCAGCCGCCCGGCTCGTCGAACTCCCCGTCGAGCACGTAGTTCGACCAGAAGTCGATCGAGTCCATCGCGTACCGAAGGCCGTCGGCCTCCCGCTCGATCCCCACGTTGCGCCACATCACGCTGCGCAGCGAGTTGCGGATGTCCTCGAGGTCCAGCTCCGAATGGCGGCCGCCGTGGCGCGGAGCGCGGAACGAGATCTTCGGCACGGGCGACAGCGCCTCCTGGCCGGCGACCGTCCCGGCGCGGTGGCCGAAGACGAGGCACTCCAGGAGCGAGTTCGACGCCAGCCGGTTCGCGCCGTGGAACCCCGCCGCGGCGCACTCGCCGCAGGCGAACAGGTTCTTGATCGACGTCCGGCCCCACGCGTCGGTGCGGACGCCGCCGATCATGTAGTGGGCGGCCGGACGCACGGGGATGAGGTCCTTGCCGGGATGGAGCCCGAACTTGCGGCAGAGCCGCAGCAGCCCCGGGAAGTGATGCGGCAGGTCCTTCAGGTGGCGCGCGTCGAGGTAGACCTGCGTGTCGTGGGTCGCCAGCATGTGGCGCAGGATGGAGCGCGAGACGATGTCTCGCGGCGCGAGCTCCGCGTTCGCGTGGTAGTCCTTCATGAACGCGCGGCCCTTGCGGTCGCGCAGCTTCGCCCCCGCGCCGCGGACGGCCTCGCTGATCAGCGCGCGGGTCGCGCCGGCCAGGTAGAGCGTCGTGGGATGGAACTGCATGAACTCCATGTCCATGAGCTCCGCGCCCGCGCGCCACGCCATCGCGACGCCGTCGCCCGTGGCGACCGGCGGGTTCGTCGTCTCGCGGTAGATCTGGCCCAGGCCGCCGGTGGCCAGGATCGTCCGCCGCGCCCGGATCCACTGGAGCCCCTTCTTGGGATGGGCGACCACCGCGCCCCAGCAGGCGCCGCCCGCCGTGATCAAATCGAGCGCGTAGCAGTCCTCGACGATGCGCGACTTCACGTGGCCCAGGAGCTCGCGCTCCAGCATCGCGCCCGTCTCGTCGCCCCGGTGAAGGACCCGTGCGATCGAGTGGCCGCCCTCGAGCCCGAACGACAGGCGGCGGCCGCCGTCCCGGTCGAACGGCGCGCCCCAGTCGATCAGTTCCCGCACCCGCTCGGCCCCTTCGCGGACCACGATCTCGACCATCATCGGATCGGAAAGGCCGCAGCCGACTTTCAGGGTGTCGAGGATGTGGGACTCGGGGGAGTCCTTCTCGGCGATCGCGGCCGCGATGCCGCCCTGGGCGTAGAACGAGTTCGACTCGGTCCGCTGCTTCTTGGTGACGACGAGGATGTTCCGGCGATGGCGCGCCGCGGAGAGCGCGGCCCGCAGCGCCGCCGACCCGCTGCCGATGATCAGGACGTCGGTGTCGACGGCGGGCAGGCTCGACAGATTGAACGGGACCAGCGTCCGAGGAATCAACGCATCACCACAAAGGCACAAAGGACACAAAGGAAGAAAGAAGCGATCTCATTAAGAAACGCCCCGGGAGAGCTCTTCTTGGTGTTCTTTGTGCCTTTGTGGTGCATGCCGCTCATTCGAGGGGTTGGTCGGTCGCGCCGTAGAGGGTGCCGTTCCGGTGGCAGAGGACGAACGCTTTGATCACGTCGTCGTCGAACTCCGTGCCGCCCTTCCCGGCCATGTCCTTGACCACGTCCTTGGAGGCGGCGCCGGCGCTGACCGCGTCGTCGAACGCGTTCGCGACGATCAGGATCCGCGCGATGACGGGCGTGTCGGCGTTCTTCACCTTGAAGGGGAAGCCGCTGCCGTCCGCCCGCTCGTGGTGGTACTTGACCGCCGTCATGACCTGCTCGAACCCCTCGATGCCCGTGAGCATCTTCTCGGCCGCCTGGACGTGCTGGTCGCGCAGCTGCTCGGCCGTCGCGTTCGGGGTCGTCAGGCGGAGCACGACCTTCCCCGCGTCGTGGATCAGCGCGGCGACGCGGAGGCGGCGGATCTCGTCGATGCCGACGTTCATCTGCGCCGAGATCGCCAGGCTGTAGTCGGTCACGCGACCCGCGTGGCCCTGGCCGCGCGGTTCGCCGGTCTCGATCGCCGTCACCAGCGCCCGGATCGTCGAGACCAGCCGCTGCCGCGTCCGCTCGGCCGTCGCGGTCGCCGCGCCCGCCATCGAGAGCTGGAGCGCGACCGACGTGACGAGCTCGAGGTCCTCGGTCGTCATCGAGTGATCGACCTTGCTCGAATGGAAGTAGAGCAGCCCTTCGACCCGTTCGCCGGCCTGGACCGGCGCGCAGATCACCGACTTGATCTTCTTCAGGATGACGCTTTCGGAGAGCGAGAACCGCTCGTCCAGCGTGGCGTCCGACGTGAGGAGCGGCAGGCCGCTCGACTTCACGCGGTTCACGATCGTCCGGCTCACCTTGCGGTCGACGCCGGAGTCGTCGCTCTCGACCACCACCCGGGGGACGACCTTCTCGGTCCCCGGCTCGATGGAGAAGAGGAAGCCCTGGTTGGCGCCGATCGCCTGGCAGAGGATCTCGACCGCCTTCTCCTGGGCGATCTGGAAGTCGCGCTCGCCGCGCAGGATCCGGCCGAGCTGGCTGATCAGCGTGAGGTTCCGCGACTGGACTTCCTTGCCGATCGCGCGGGTGCCCTTGGTGTCGACCTTGAGCTCGACGGTCGTGGTCTCGATCTTGCCGTTGTCCTCGCCCTCGAACTCGACTCCCGACCCCTTGGTCCGGGCGGGAGCCAGGTCCTCGAAGACCAGGATGGTGGTGCCGATGAGCATCTCGTCGCCCGCCTTGAGCGACTCCTCGGTGATCTTGACGTCGTTCACGTAGGTCCCGTTGGTGGAGTTGAGGTCGCGGACGAAGCACATCTCTCCGAGCCGGAAGATCTCGGCGTGGGCGCGCGACACGCCCTGGTCGAGGATTTGAATGACCTGGTTTTCCTCGCGACCGACGGTCAGAGGAGTGTCCTGAATATCGTACAGCTTGCCCTTATTCGGACCCGTCTTGACGCGAATGGTGGCCATCGTTGTTGGAACGATTAATGATAGCCCTCAAGGGGGGAACGTCAAGCAAACAGGGGCGCGCGACTCACTTCTTGGGCTCGGGCGCGGGAAGCACCGGCGTCTTCAGGGGGGCGATGTTGAACTTCTGCAGCAGCGTGACCCGCCCCTTCCCCCCGCACGGGACGCACTCGCCCCCCAGGGTGCCGATGACCCCGGTCTTCAGGTCGTTGTGGACCAGCTTGCTGACGCCCGTGCCGTCGCACCCGGGACAGGGGGCGACCTGCACGTACGCGGCCACGACGTAGACCGACAGCGCGAGCAGGATCAGCGCGACGAGCACCAGCAGGACGGAGGGCCCCTTCTTGGCCGGGGGCGCTTTCGGATCCGCCATCTGACGGAAAGTTTACCCCACGGCGTGCTATCCTGCAGCGGGAGGAGGTCTCGATGCTCATCCTGATCGCGATTCTGGGAGCCGCCATGACGCAGGACGACGAAGCCCGGCAGAAGGCGCTCGCGGCGCCGTTCGAGGCCATGGAGAAGGCGATCCAGGACAAGGACGAGGCGGGCTTCAAGGCCCGATGGCACGCGGTCGGCTTCGAGAAAAACCTCGTCGGCGGCAGCGGCCTGGCGGGCAAGGAGGTCTTCGAGCAAGGCAGCCGCAAGAAGTGGTTCCTGAAGCCCGACCTGGCCCAGGCCAAGCTCCTGGGCGAGGGCGCCGCCGTCATCGTCCCCTGCCAGATCTGGGCCTGGGAGAAGGCCCGCGCCGTCGACAAGGTCGACCTGCTCCTCGTCAAAGAGAAGGACGCCTATGTCGTCCTCGGCGGAGGCGAGAAACGGCCGCAGGTGGACGCGCTGGCAACGCGGTGGCTCAACAAGGAGCCGCTGGACCCGCCCAAGGAATGAATTTCAGCGCAGCTTCTTGCCTTCGCCGCTGACGGGGACCAGGGAGATCTTGGAGAAGCGGAAGATCGAGAGATAGGCGCCGATGACCAGCGCCTTGGAGTTCGCCGACCCCCAGACGTTCTCGAGCGACACCCGTTTGTAATCCGCCGCCCAGTCGACCAGAGTCTTGTCGTTGACCTTGAGGATCAGCCGATTCTTCCGGACCGAACAGACGAGCGTGTTCGGCTTGCCGGGGACGATCACCTTGCCGATGTAGACGGCCTCGTTGGCCTCCTGGTTCTCAATCTGGGAGAGGGTGGTCCGGGGTGGGTCCGCCGCGTCGAAGGCCGCCAGGACCCTCGACTCCCCGGTCACCAGCCCCAGATTGATGGAGTCCTGCTTGCCCTCGCATTCGACGACGATGTGAAGGTCGTACTCCTCCGGAGGAGCGTAGGGAATTTCGACGCGGGCCATGAAGACGGCAGGCGAGACGAGCTTGCCGTCGATGAACTGCCACCGCCCCTGGACGATGTCCCTCTGCAGATCGATGAGCTTCAGAAGATCGATCGCCGGGCGGATCGGCGGGAGCAGGCCGGCCGCGTCGAGCCGCTTGTCGATCTTGGTGCGGGTGATGCCGGAGGTCTGCTCCCGAGGTTTGAGATACCAATAGCAGGCCCGGGACCGGAGCCGGGCCTGGATCGCGGCGGTGGCCTTCTCCGACAGATCCCACCAGACGTCTCCGACCGCGATCTGATCCGACTGCTCGATCGGATTCGAGAGATCCTTCTCGGCGGCCGCCTTGAGAGCGGCGTCGGCTCCCTGCGCCAGGTGCGGGAGCGCCTCCGCCCAGTCGTTCTTGACCAGGAAGAAGAACTGCCCGACGACGAGGTGGGCCTCCCCGTCGCTGGGATTTTTTCCGAGGGCTTCCAGCGCCTTGGTGACCTTGGCGGCGCGGGACTTGCGCTCGGCGACCTCCTTGCCCCGGGAATCGATCTTGGCGACCAGCGCCAGATCCTTGGCCTTCTTCGCCACCTGGACGCCCGCCGAGGCGCCCCGCTCGGCGGAATCGTACTCCTCGGCCGCCAACGCATCTTCAACCACGCCCAGATACCCGCGGGCCACGCCGGCAAACTCCTCGGGGGTTTTCAGGACCTTCGCCGAGGCGGCCAGGGCCGCGAGTTTCAATTCGATGCCGTTGACCTGGAATCGCTTGGAAAGCTCGCTGATGGCCTGCAGGGCAAGCGTCGATTCTCCGCTCAGGGCGGCGAGGTCCCCCGCCTCGCGCAGAAGGACGTAGCAGTTCGGCTCGTTGTCCTGGGTGTCGATGCCTTGCTGCAGAAGCTTCCGGGCCAGGGCGACCCGGGCCGCCGGCGTCTTCTTCGAGAACTCCTCCTTGAACACGTCGCGGACGACCTTTTCGGCCTCCTTCTGGGCGGCCGCGTCGGGGACCACGAGCTTCTTGTCCTGAGGGCTCGCAAGAAGCAGCAGAAGGGCAGCGGCGAGAAGCTTCACTCAGAGGATTATACCGCCGACCGTTCCAAAAGGTTCTCGAGGCTATCGACTGAACGTCCCCGAGAGCACGCCCTTCGCCAGCACGTGGCCTTCCATGGCCTGGCGGACGGCGAGCTTCGAGACGCCCGGCGGGACCTGGAGGACCGAGTCGAGCGCGTGGATCTGGAACCGGTAGCGGTGGAGGCCGTGGCCGGCCGGCGGCGCCGGCCCGTCATAGCCCACGTGGTCGAAGTCGTTCACGCCCTGCCCCGCGCCGAGGACCTCGGCCGGCTGCGGCAGTTGCGATAACCCTTCCGGAATCCCCATCAGCGTCGGCGGGATGTTGAAGATCACCCAATGGGTGAACGGGTCGGGCTGCGGCGCGTCGGGGTCCTCGCAGATCAGCGCGATCGACGCGGTGTCGACCGGCAGCTGCGACCAGTTGAGCGCCGGCGAGACGTTTCCGCCCTGGCGGACGTAGCGATCCGGGATCCGCTGGCCGTCCTGGAAGGCGGGACTGGTGACCGCGATTTGCGCGGGCCTCTTCAGCGGCGCCGAGCGGCGGATTCGGGTACCGGGCATGCGGGGTCTCCCTTCGAGCGTCTACAGGGCAGATCCCGTGGAAAAGCCGCGTGTTACTTCTGATCGACGAAGTGGCCGTCGACGAGCCGCAGCTGGCGGTGGGCCATGCCGGCGACGTTCGGGTCGTGGGTGACGATCAGGAAGGTCTTCCCCGTCTCCTTCGAGAGCTCGAGGATCAGCTTCTGGATCTCCTGCGAGGTCGCCGCGTCGAGGTTGCCCGTGGGCTCGTCGCAGAAGACGATGTCCGGATCGCCGATCAGCGCCCGGGCGATCGCGACGCGCTGTCGCTCGCCGCCGGAGAGCTGCGACGGCAGGTGATGGAGCCGTTCGGAGAGGCCGAGCCGCCCCAGCAGCGCTCGCGCCTTGTCGTGGAGCGACCCGCGGTTCCCCAGCCACTCGCCCGTCGAATGGCGGATCATGAGCGGCAGCAGCGTGTTCTCCTGCGCCGTCAGCTCGGGCAGCAGGTGGTACATCTGGAACACGAACCCGAAGTGCGCGTTCCGGGTCCGCGCCTGGTCTTTCTTGTCGAGATCCGACAGCCATCGCCCGCGATAGAAGACGTCGCCCGAAGTGGGCCGGTCGAGGAATCCCAGGATGTGAAGCAGCGTCGACTTGCCGGCGCCCGACGGTCCGACGATCGCGGTGATCTTCGCCGGCTCGATCTCCAGCGTGATGCCCTTCAGCACCCGCAGCGTGGTCTCGCCGCTCGGGTAATCCTTGACCACGTCCTTCACATGGAGGAAGTCATTCATCGCGAATGGCCTCCACGGGGTTCGCGGCCGCGGCCCGGAGCGCGGGATAGACGGAGCAGCAGAGGCTGACGAACAGGGTCCAGATGACGATATAGACGAGCGCGCCGTAGTCGACGAAGACCGGCACGCGGTCGAGGTAGTAGATCTGGCGCGAGAAGAGCTCGAGGCCGGGCCACGCGAAGTCCGGCTGGCGGACCAGGATACCTGAAGCGATATCAAAGGTGGCAAACACGCCCTTGAAGGCGGCAATCATGAAAATGGTCGCCACCCATCCGAAGAAGATCCAGCTGGGGCGTCGACGGTAGCGATCGAGGAACCGCCACGCAGCGCAGAACAGCGTCCAGATCCCGACGATGGAGGCCGTGAAGATCCAGCGCGAGGCGGGCGTGAAGGTCGCATCGTAGTGATCGTGCGGCTGATAGTCCGTCATCCAGCCGGTCGAGAACCAGGCGGCGATCCCGAGGGAAATGCCCGCCGAGATCATCCGGATCCAGGGATGCGGACGCCTCTCTTTGTAGAGCACCAGCCAATTCCACACCAGGGTCCCCATCGCCAAGGCCAGCGAAGCCCAAGCGATGATGGTGCTCCCCCGCTCGATGACATTGAGCGACCTGGTCCGGTCCAAGCCCATTCGGTTCATTTCGCGGGAGACCACCCGGATGAAGTCGAGAATCTCGTTCAGGTTGAGGGCAAGAAGGAGTCCAAGCGCGATGCCGACAATCGAGCCGAAGAGGCCGCACAACCCGCCGCTCATCAGGAAGATCGAGGTCACGCCCCCTTCCGTGCCGCCCAGCGCCCGCAGGATGCCGATGTCGCGCGTCTTCGCCCGCACCACCAGCGTGTAGATCGCGACGATGTTGAACCCGGCGACGAGGACGATCAGCGACAGCAGGATGTACTGCATCCCCTTCTCCACCTCGACCGCCTGGAGAAGGACGCGCTTCGACTGTTCCCAGGTCATCGTCCGGTAGATGCCGCAGCGGTAGCCGAAGATGCCGGGACCGTGGTCCTCGGGATTGTTGCAGGGCCGGCGCTTGTGGAACTCCTCGACGATCCGCTGGCGCGTCTCCTTGCCGTAGCGATCGTAGTCGTCCACCGCCACGGCGAGCACGTTCGCGCGCGGCGGATTGTCCACCTGGAGGAACTGCTGCGCCGACGAGAGGTCCATGAAGATGTAGCTGGAGTCGTACTCCACCATCCCCGACCGCATCCGGCCGACGACCTCGAAGTCCTTCACGCAGAGGATCGGCGTCGTCGAATGGCGCGCGGTCAGCAGTCCCACCGAGCCGCCGCCGCGCAGCTCGGCGCCGAGGACGACGCCCGGGTTCGCGGTCGCCTCGCCGGAGTCGAGCAGGTGGTTGAACACGGCCTTCCCGCCCTTGTGATAGAAGGTCTCGAGCTCGCTGACCTTCTTCTCCTCCTCGGGGACGATGCCCATGATGTGGACGTCGCTGTACGACCCGCTCCGACCGAGCCACGCCTCGTACTCCAGCCGCGGCGCGCAGCCGGTGACGTGGGGGACCTTGCGGATCATGTCCGCCAGCTCGTCGTACTTGGTGAGCCAGAGATTCTTGTCGGCCGAGGTGACGATGATGTGGGTCTGCATCCCCCGGATGCGCGACTTCATGTCCCGCGAGAAGCCGCCCATCAGGGAGGTGACGACGACCATCGTCATGATGCCGACGGCGACACCGACGATGGAGAAGTAGATGATCTTGTGCGCCCGGAGGTACCGGAACGCCATGAAGAGCTTATACATTCGCTGTCACGGACGTCGGCCGCGGCCCGCGGGTCACTATTTTCCGTGCTCGCGCAGCAGCGGGAACAGGATCACTTCCCGGATCGACGGATTGTTCGTCAGCAGCATCACCAGGCGGTCGACGCCGATGCCGATCCCGCCCGCGGGCGGCATCCCGTGCTCGAGGGCCTGAAGGAAGTCCTCGTCGACCTTTCCCTGCTTGGCCATCTCGTCTCCGCCCGCCTGGTCGACCAGCCGCTTGCGCTGCTCGATCGGGTCGTTGAGCTCGGTGTACGCGTTCGAGATCTCGAACCCGGCGGCGTAGGCCTCGAACCGGTCGGCGAAGCCGGGCCGGTCGGGCAGCTCGCGGCAGAGCGGCGTCATCTCGATGGGCTGGTTGACGACGAAGCAGGCGTCCTGGAGCTTGGGCTCGGCGTACGCGCTGAAGACCTCGTCCTGGAGCTCGGGCTTGGAGAGGCCCTGGTACGGGACCTGGCGCTCGCCGAGCTTCCGGCGGCAGGCGTCGAGGTCGTTCGGGTCGATCCCCGCGTGCTCCCGGATGAGCTCGCAGAAATCCTTCTTCGGCCAGGGCGACGTGAGGTCGATCGTCTTCTCGCCGAACGGGACCTTCGTGGTGCCCGCGATCTCCATCGCGAGCGTCGTGACGCAGCTCTCGACGAGCTCCATCATGGTCCGGAGGTCGCCCTTGGCGTGGTACAGCTCCATCAGCGTGAACTCGGGGTTGTGCTGCGTGTCCACACCTTCGTTACGGAAGACGCGGCCGATCTCGTAGACCTTTTCGATGCCGCCGACGAGCAGCTTCTTGAGGGGGATCTCGAGGGCGATCCGCATGAAGAGGTCCATATCGAGCGCGTTGTGATGCGTCTTGAACGGCCGCGCGGCGGCGCCCCCCGGGATCGAGTGCATCATCGGCGTCTCGACCTCGATGTAGCCCCGGCCGTCGAGGAACCGGCGCATGCCCGACACGAGCTTCGCCCGCTTGATGAACTTCTGGAGCACGTCGGGATTGGCGATCAGGTCGAGGTAGCGCTGGCGGAACCGGATCTCGGGATCCGTCAGGCCGTGGAACTTCTCGGGCAGCGGCCGGAGCGCCTTGGTGAGGAACGTGAAGCCGTCGGCGAAGATGGTGATCTCGCCGGTCTTGGACTTCGCCAGGAGCCCGTTGAACGCGACCAGGTCGCCGATGTGGACGTTCTCGAAGACGGCCCAGCTGTCGCCGAGCTTGTCCTTCTTGGCGTGGACCTGGATCTTGCCGGTCCAGTCGCGGACGTCGAGGAACGCGGCCTTGCCCATCGACCGGAGCGCGGTGACGCGCCCCGACACGCAGGCGGGCTTGTTCTCCAGCTCCGCGAACCGCGCGACCAGCTCTCCGGCCGGCGTCGCGCCGTCGAACCGCTTCCCGAACGGATCGACCTTGAGCGCCCGCAGCGCCTCGACCTTCTTGAGACGTTCTTCTCGTTCGTCGGACATATTGGCGTGGGATGGTAGCAAATCCGGCCCCAACTGTTAAGCCTCCAAAGTGTTCCCGCAGTTGGCTATGATCGGGATATGGACGCCCGCCTTCGACGGACGGAACGGCTGACCCGGCAGAGCGACATCGACGCCGTCTACAAGAGCGGCCGGCGGCTGCACGCCAGGTTCTTCCGGATCCACGTGAAGCCGAACGCGCTGGCCTTCTCGCGGTTCACGGTCAGCGTGCCGCGGCGGGTCTGCACGGCGGTGCTGCGCAACCGGTGGAAGCGGATGCTCCGGGAGTCGTTCCGTCTCAACAAGGAGAAGATCGGGCCGGGGCTCGATATCGTCGCGGTGCCGACCCGCGCGCCCGAAGAGCTGCAACGCCAGCAGGTGGAGTTCGTCCTCGTGGAGCTCGTGAAGAAGCATCGGGGCAAGCCGTGAAGTTTCTCGTGATCATCCCCGTCCGGCTCTACCAGATGATCGTCTCGCCGTGGATGCCGAACTGCTGCCGGTACGAGCCGAGCTGCTCCCACTACATGCTGGGGGCGGTCCGCAAGCACGGCCTGTTCAAGGGGACCTGGCTGGGGATCTGCCGTCTGATGCGCTGCGCCCCGTGGGGAGGCCACGGGTTCGACCCCGTGCCCTGAGGCCTACTTCTTCAGCGAGTCCGGCGCGGGCTGGGTGTCGGGCACGTACGGCACTTCGATCAGGTGGAGGATGACCCGTCGGCGCGCCTCGGGCGCCTTGTCGGCGGGCGCGGCGTCGAGGTCCTTCGACTCCCTCGCATCCTTCGGCGCCTCGGCTTTCGCCTCGGGCTTCGGGTCGGCCTTGCCCAGTTCGCGCGACTTCCCGGCCTGGGCCCCGCCGCCGCTCGCCACCCCGGAGGGCTCTTTCCGGCCGAACACGCGGCCGTCGCGGAACTCGGCGAGCACCGGATCTCCGGGCGCGGCGGCGAGGAGCCGCGACGAGCCGGGCTTGTCCAGTTCCTGGCGGAGACGGGCGATCTGCGCGTCGGTCAAGTCGAGAGCGATCGTGGTCTCGGTCTCGCGGGCCGCGGGAGCCTTCATCATTTTCGCCGGCGGCGGAGCGGGCGGCGGAAGAGCGACGCCCATCTTGCGGAGGGCTTCCTCCACCTGGGGCCGGGCCTTCGCGATTTGCGTCGACGCCAGCGTCAGGTGCGTGGGAGGAGCTTCAGCCGCGACCACGGGATCGGCCGCGGCGCCGCGCTTGCTCTTGAGGTCCGCCTCCGCCCGAGTCAGGCTCTCGACGGCATCCTTCTTGGTGGCCGACTTCTCGGCAGCCTCGGGCGCGGGCTTCGCGACCGGAGCGGGAGCCGGAGCCGGAGCGGCTGCGCCCGGAGGAGCCGCCGTGGGCTTCGGAGGCGCGGTGGGTTCCGCGGCGCCCTTGGCCAGGCCATCCCCCGCCTTGTCGCGGGCGCGCTCGGCCGGCATCGCCTCGACCTTCTTGGCGACGTCGGCCTTTTCCTGTTCTTTCAGCTCCGGGACCTGCTTGCGGTTCTCGCGCAGCTTGCCCTCGTCGGCCGCGGCGGCGCGGTCGGCCAGAGCGCGGCGCTCGGCGCCGGCTTCCTTCGGGGGAGCGGCGTTGTTCTGCAGTTCCTCGGCCTGCTGGATCTTGCCGACGACGGTGACCGGGGCCGGCGTTCTCGCCATCGCGGGCGCCGAGGGCGACCGGTCGGCCGCGCTGAAGTACATGATGTTGAGGCCGATGAAGAGGGCGGCGGCCGCAGCGGATCCCCAGAGGATCGTCCGGCGCATCCGCGCGAAGCTGTGGACCTTCCCCGCCGCCTGCATCTCCCGGGCGACGCCTTCGGCGACCGACCGCGGGGCGCGGAGGCGCGGGAGCTCCTTCACCAGGATGGCGGCGGACTTCAGCTCGCCCAGCTCGCGGAGGCACTCCGAGCAGGAGGCGATGTGGCGCTCCACCTCCGCCTTTTCCGCGGCTTCGAGCTCCCCGTCGTAGTACCCGGTGAGCTTCTCTTTGTCGAACGCGCAGTTCATTTCACCCCTATGACGCAGGCGGTCACTTCAAAGTTCCAATATACGATTTCAATTTGGATTTCAATTCCAGGCGGGCGCGGTGGAGCCGGGACCGGACCGTCCCCTTCGGAATCTGCATGATCGAGGCGATCTCGTCGTACGAATGGCCCTGCAGATCCTTCAGGAGGATGATCTGCCGGTCGCCCTCCTCGAGCATCTCCAGCGCCTGCTGGACCTTCTTCTGGGTCTCCTCGCCCTCGAGCTTCTCGGTCGGATTGGCGTCGACCGCGGGCTCGACGACCTTCTCGTCGTCCTTCGAGTAGATCGACACCCCCGGCCGCCGGTTCTCGCGCCGGAAGGAGATCGCCTGGTTGAACGCGATCCGGTAGATCCAGGTGGAGAACGCCGAGTCGCCCTTGAACTCCTGGATCTTCCGGAACGCGTTGATGAAGGCGCGCTGGACGATGTCGGCCGCGTCCTCCGCGTTTCCGCAGAAGCGGGTGACGGCGGTGTAGACGCGGTCCTGGTGACGCGTCACCAGCTCGTCGAACGCGCGGCTTTCGTTCCGCTGGCAGCGGACGACCAGCTCGCGGTCCGGGAGCTCGCGCAGCTCGGGGGCGACCGGTTCACCTGGGCTCATATGTGATTGGACGTTGCGGCTCCCGAAACGGTGAGCCGGAACTCCGATCTATTTGACGTCGCGGGCGCAGCGGAATCCCACGTCGGGATGAGCGATCCGCGGATCCTCGGCATAAATGTTCGCGCAGCGCGTCGCTTTCGACGGCGTCATGAACGACCCGCCCTTCAGGATCCGGAACTCGGGCGGCGGGGAGCTGCCCTTCGCGGGCGCCCCGGTCGCCGTCCACTCCCAGACGTTCCCGCCCATTCCGTATACGCCGAACGCGCTTTCGCCGTTGTCGAAGTTCTTTTCGTCCACCGGCGTCGTGCCCGGTGCGAGGTTCTTGTGCACCTGCCAGTACTCCAGGCTGTTGCAGGGGTACCGGTCCTCCTTCTCCAGGAAGACGTTGCCCCAGGGGAATTCGCGCTTGTCGGGACCGCGAGCCGCCACTTCCCACTCCTCCGACGTCGGCAGCCGCTTGCCCGCCCACGTCGCATAGGTCACTGCATCCTCCCAGGAGACGAGCACGACCGGATGGCGCTCGCGCCCGCGCGGCGGCCGGTTCCCGGCCCAGTGCAGCGGCGGTGCATAGCCCGTCGCCGCCGTGAACGCAAAGTAGTCCTCGTTCGTGACCTCGTACTTGTCCATCAGGAACGGCGGCAGCTTGACCTGCCGCAGCGGCTTCTCGTCCTCGCGGTCGTTGTTCCCGATCCAGCACGGCGTGCTCGGGATCCGGACCATCGTCTTCTCGAACTGGGTCTGACGGACGTTGTCCTGGAACGACCGCACCTGCACCTGGCGCTCGGGATACCAGACGAGCGCGGCCTCCGAGAGGACGAACGCCTGGCCGAATCGGCCGGCCTCGAAATGCTTCTGCGCCTCGCCCATATCCCGCTTGAAGTACTTCTCTCCTTCGGCCTGCAATCTGCGCATCGAATTCAACGTGTTGACATAGTCGGTGTCCTTCTCCGCGTCGGCGTACTCCTTGGCGAACTTCTCCAGCGCCGCGATCGCCGAGTCCCAGGTGTTCTTCTCGCGGTCCTTCTCGAGCCTCTCCTTGACGACCGCCCAGTCGCGGTCCTGCTTCTGCTTGAGCGCGAGCTTGCGCGCCGCCTCCTGCCGCTCGGCCTCTTCCTTCTTCCGCCCCTCGGCGATCGCCTCCTCCGCCTCCTTCAGCTCCTTCGCGTCGGCGCGCAGCTTCCGGGCGGCTTCGAGCGCCGCCGCCGCGTCGTCCCACCTTTTCGCCTCGATCGCGGCCTTCAGCTGCTTCGTCTTCAGCTCGAACTCCGACGAGGGATCGCCGGGCTTCACGGGATCCGAGGGTTTCAGGGGGTCGGCAGGTTTGACCGGATCTACAGGCTTCAGCGGATCGCCGGGCTTCGCGACCTCCACCGGCAGCGGCGGATTCTTCACCACGACGGGGCCTTCGTCCTTCCGCCGCAGTTTGACGACGAGGAACCCGACGAGGAGGATCACGAGGACGGAGATGGCGAGAAGCGGCCATCCTTTGGGTTGGCGCGGAGCGGCCGGGTCGCTCATGCGGGCATCTTAAACAACGCGAGGGGAAAACGAAACGCTATTTGGGCGGCTTGAAGATGTCGATGCTCGCGAGGATATAGTCGGCGACCTTCTGGTGCTTCTTGTACATCCCCTCGTCGTTGACCATGATGACCTTGTACAGGTTCTGGTTCTTCCCGATGAAGACCCACATCCGGAGCTCGTTCAGCTTGTCGTCCCGCTTGAACGTCATCTCCAGGTAGCTGGCGGTCGCGTTGCCGCCGCCGCCGCCCGGCAGCTTGGAGTTGTTCGCGGTGATCTTCTTCGGCTCCATGATGCCGTTGAAGCCCGAGATGTTCTTGTATTCCGAATTGGCCGCGTCCTTGATGTCGTAGGCGCCGAAGCCGGTCGCCTTGTCCTGGGCGAAGATCTCGATCGACAGCGTATCGACCTTGTGGGTGGCGGTCAGGGTCGAGTTGGAGAAGAAGACGCCCTTGTCCTTGAAGTCCCACTCGTCGTTCTTGGGGGGACGGCGCATGGAGACGCCCATGTCGGCCTTGATGGCGATCGTGGGGTCCTTCTGTTCCTTCCCCTGCGGGACGAAGAACGCGAGCGCGATCACGGCGAGCACGGTTTTCATCGGGCCTCCTGGGACTTCTGCCCTATTGTACTGGGTCGGTTCCGGAAAGTTGCCACCTTTTCAGATTTCATGAAATCCGCGAACCCGGAGCCCGACCTTGCGTCTATATAGCTGAGGGGAGGGCTTCCGGGCCATGTCCGTCCGCTGCGCGGCGCTGCTGTTGCTGCTGTCCGTCCCCCTTGCCGCGCCGTTCGACGCCGCTCACGGCGAGCAGGACAAGAAGCCTCCCGCCAAGCCGCTCGATTTCGAGACCGCCCACTGGGCCGTCAGCTCGCCCCTCCCCGTCCTCCCCGCCAAGGACTTCGAGCCGATGATCGAAGCCTACTTCAAGCTGTGGCAGCGGAAGCTGGGCGACGGCGCGGCCGGAAAGCTCCGGCTGAAGCTCTACTTCAACCGCGACGAGTTCAACGCGCTCCCCGGCCGCACCGGCGGCTGGCTGGTGAAGAGCGACACGCTCCACCTGCTCGTCGACGGCGCGGTCGCCCAGAGCGTCGCCCTCGGCGGCGCGCGCGTCTACGTCGCGGCCGCCTATCCGGGCCTCGAGAAACGGACCGACCTTCCCCCCGGGCTGGTCGCCGGCCTCGCCGCCTATCTCGGCTGCGGCCAGTGGCGCGACGGGCAGGTCGAGATCGACTCCCTCAAGCATCCCCAGGCGAACCAGTTCCTGCTCGCGCTCCAGAACCTGATGAAGTCGAACGACTGGGGCACGCTCGAGAAGGGATTCAAGTCGGAAGGCCGCGACTACGAGAGCCGGCGCCGCGCGATCGACCTGCAGGCGTGGGCGGTCTTTTACTACCTGTTCAACGCACCCGCGGAGGAGGGCGGCAAGTCGCCGAACGGCGCGTCGGTCGCGGCGATGCTCGCGGCCCTCCAGGAGGGGAAGAAGCTGGACGAGGCGATCCTCCACCTCGCGAAGCCGGTCCCGGGCGCGACGCTCGCGGCGCTCGAGAAGGCGGTGAAGGAATACTTCGGGAAGATCAAGATCGAGGTGAAGGACCGCGAGGAAGGCGACTGGCACGTCGGCGAGACGGCCCACTACACGATCTACATCCAGAAGGGCGCGACCAACCAGAAGACGAAGCAGACCGACAAGCAGATCCTGGACGAGCTCCAGTGGAAGATGGAGCTCCTGTTCGAGAAGTACTCCCTCGCCTTCAAGTTCCAGGGGACGCTCGCCCGCAAGGCGGTGCTCAAGCTCCACCGGAGCCGCAACGCCTACGTCGGCGCCGGCGGCCCGCCCGGCTCGGCGGCCTACTACAGCCCGTCGACCAAGGAGCTGGTCGGTTACGAGGACAGCGACGAGACCGGGATGTATTGGAACACGCTCTGCCACGAAGGCTGCCACCAGTTCTTCGACCTGGCCTTCCCCGGCTTCTACGAGTCGAAGGAAATCCCGATGTGGTTCAGCGAGGGCCTCGCCGACTGCTTCGGCGCGTCCGAGATCCGGGGCCGTGAGATGCACATCTTCACGCTCGGCGGCACGGCGACCTGGCGCGTCGAGGCCGTGAAGCAGTTCACCCAGGCGGGCCAGGTGTCGTCGATCAAGGACCTGCTCGAGATGAACCAGATGCCCTTCATGCAGCGGGCGTCGGTGCACTACCCGCAGTCCTGGTCGTTCGTCCACTTCCTCTGGAACTACCCGACGCTCGACTCCGGCAAGGGGCAGTACCACGAGGTCGTGATCCGGCTGATCGACGGCTTCAAGGTCGGAAGGCCGCGCGCCGAGGTCTACAAGGAAGCCTTCCAGGTGAAGGGCAAGCCCGTCGATCTCGATCAGCTCGAGCGGGAGTGGAAAGCCTACGTCAAGACCCTCAAAGTCCGGAAGTAATTCACCACAGAGTCCTTTCTGTCGGGTCCTTCCACAAGAAACCTCTGTGGTCTCCGTGTCTCTGTGGTGAGTCTTAGCCTTCGATGCCGTACTCGCGCATCTTCTCCCACAAGTTCTTGCGGGTGATGCCGAGGATGCGCGAGGCCTCGCCGCGGTGGCCCTGCGTGTAGGCGACGACGCTGCGGATGTGGCGCGTCTCGGCCTCGGCCACCATCTCGCGCAGCGTGGCGAGCTTCCCCGTCGGCGGCACGTCGGTGCCCGCCATGTTGAGCGGCCGCAGCAGGTGCTCCTTCTTGAGCAGAAGGTCGTTGCCCGCCAGCGCGATGGCCCGCTCGATCGCGTGCTCCAGCTCGCGCACGTTGCCGGGCCACGAGTAGCCCTGGAGCGCCTCGAGCACCTCGGCGGCGATCGCGAACTCGCGGCCCTTCGAGAACTTCCTGATGAAGTGGCCCACGAGGAGCGGGATGTCCTCGCTCCGCTCGCGCAGCGGCGGGATGCGCACCTTGACCACGTTGAGGCGGTGGAAGAGGTCCTCGCGGAACTGGTTCCCCTGGACGAGCTGCCAGAGGTCCTTCTTGGTCGCGACCACGACGCGGACGTCGATCTTGATCGGCTGGGTCGCGCCGATCCGCTCGAACTCGCGCTCCTGGAGGACGCGCAGCAGCTTGACCTGGGGGATCGGCTGGAGGTCGTCGATGTCGTCGATGAAGATCGTCCCGGTGTGGGCCCGCTCGAAGCGGCCCGACTTGTCGGCCTTGGCGTCGGTGAACGCGCCCCTCACGTGGCCGAAAAGCTCGTCCTCGATCAGGGTCTCGGGGAAGACGCTGCAGGACATCTTGACGAGCGGCTTCGTCTTGCGGGTCGAGTTGTAGTGGATCGCCTCCGCGACGCGCTCCTTGCCGGTGCCGCTCTCGCCTTCAATGAGGACGTTCACGTCGCTCGCGGCGACGGAGGAGACCAGGTCGTAGACGGCCTGCATCTTCGGGGACTTGCCCACCATGGAGCCGAATTGGTGGCGCCCCGCGAGCTCCTCCTTGAGCGCCTTGTTCTCCTGCTCGAGGGAGTGGAGCCGCTCCAGCTTCTTGAGCCGCGCCACCACGTCGTCGTTGAAGAACGGCTTCTGGATGTAGTCCTCGGCGCCGTCCTTGATCGCCTTGACCGCGTCCTCGACGCTGGCGAAGGCGGTGATCAGGATCACCCGGCTTCCCGGCTGGGATTCCTTCGCGGCGCGGAGGACCTTGAGGCCGTCGGCCTTGGGGAGGCGGATGTCGGTGATGACGCAGTCGAAGGAGTCGGTCTTGAGGGATTCGATGGCCTGCTCGCCGTCGGGGACCACCGTCACCGTATGGCCGGCGCCGCGGAGGGCGTCGCCGAGGGTGACGGCGATGGTGCGTTCGTCATCCGCGAGCAGAATTTTCATCGAGCACGTGTCGAAGGATGTCCCGCCCGGCGCTGGCGCGCGCGACGGCGCCGCACGCGCGTCTCATCATATCCAGGCGGGCGGGGTTTTCCAACAGTTCCAGGACCTTGTAGTCCAGCACATCGAGCGTCCGCGCCTTGACCGCGCAGCCGTGCTCGAGGAGGTAGTCGGCGTTGCACTCCTCCTGGCCGGGGATGGGCGAAAAGATCACCATGGGGAGCCTCTTCGCGAGGCACTCCGAGACGGTGAGCCCGCCCGCCTTGGTGATGATGAGGTCGCTCTTCCCCATCAGCTCGTGGACGTTGGTGACGAAGCCGTGGACGGTGGCGCGGCCCGCGGCGATCTTCTCGAGCTTCTTGCGCATCGTTTCGTTCTTCCCCGCGACCACGGTGAGGGAGAACGGGAGGTGGATCGCAAGGAGCCGTTCGAGGGCTTCCTCCATGTGGCCCATCCCGAAGCCGCCGCTCATGAAGAGGATGTTCGGCTTCGTCGTCGTCTCGCGCGCGGGCGACTCCTGGGAGAAGACCGGATGGATGGGGATGCCGGTGCTCCGGATCTGCCCGGCGGGATAGCCGTAGCGGGCGAGCTGGACCTTCACCTCGTCGCTCGCGACGAAATACCCCGAGGCCTTCTTCACGACCCAGAGCGCATGAGCGTCGAAGTCGGTGATCACCACGTAGACGGGAATGGAGACGCGCTTGGCGACGAGGACGTAGGCGGGAAGGAAATGGGTGCAGATGGCGACGTCGGGCTTGAAGGCCTCGACGTGCTCCATGAGCTTGCGGTACGTGAGCCGGTCGTGGAGCTCGATGAGCTGGTTGATCTTCTTGTGCTCGGCGTTCTTCCCCGCCTGCTTGTACAGGGCCCCCCAGAGGGAGGGCGAGTAGCTGGCCATCCAGACGTAGCTCTGCTCGTAGAGCTTCGAGAAGACCTTGTTGGTGTACTTGAGCGTGTCGACCCACTCGGTTTCGACGCCGGGGCAATACGCTTTCGCGCTCTCGCGGATGGCCTCGGCCGCGCGGTTGTGTCCGGCCCCCGCGGACGCGGAGAGGACCAGGATTCGGGTCATTGGGTAGAGCTTAGCACGGCACCGCGCCGCCGCAATCAAATGGCACTCGGCTTGCTCTCTCGAGGAGGAGAAGCATAGGCGAACGCCGGGGAGGCCAGATGAGATTCCCTGTTCTCAAGTGGGCAATGGGTTGCTCATTGCTCCTGATCGCGACCCAGTCGGGATGCTCGACCGTGCTGGGGACCGTCGACTCCGAGGACGAGCAGTTCCGCTGCAAGGTCTTCGTCGGCATTCGCGTTGCGGGACTGGGGATGACCGGCCACGTCGGTGAAGTGCCCCTGGAGTGCATGGCGCCCTGTTTTCTCGTCGATTCCATCCCTTCCCTCGCCGCGGACATCGTCCTCCTCCCTTTCACCCTGATCTACGAGCTCTTTCGCAGCAAGGAGCCCTGGAAGAAGCAGAATCCTTCCGGTCCCTGACGTTTCGGCGAACCTTTCCTGTCCCTTCCCCGCTGAAGGGACATGAGACGCGCCGTGGCGGTCCTTGGGGTGCTGAGCCTCCTGATCTCGGGCTGCTATACCGGCCACGGTCGGGCCGAGAGCCGGGGAAGTCTGCTGAAGATCGGGATGTCGCCGGAGGAGGTGAGGGACGCGCTGGGCGAGCCCGACGAAATTGGGGGGATGCTCCATCCGCCGGATCTCAAGCCGGTCGTCGTGTGGACCTACACCTACTCGACGCCGTTCACGATGTACATCGTTCCAACCATCGGGTTGTTCACGGTCGTCCTTTCGATCCCTTCGTTCTACTACCTCCTCGGCCTGGCGTGGGGTGGAAGCACCTGCCGCTTGACGGTAGAGTTCGGACCCGACTTGAAACTCCGGAGCGCCATCCCCGACCTGCACTACTGAAGGAGGACCTGTTTTTCGCTATGCTCGGAAGATGACCCTTCGGGCGTCAGTTCTCTTCTTGGGATGGTGCGTCGCCGGATGCGCGACGACGATACGGCCACCCGCGCAGGTGCGCGATCCCGTCGTCGTCGTGCTCGTCGACTACGGCAAGCACGCCAGCCTGGTGCTCCCCGCGCCGGGCGGGTCGGTGGAATACGCGTACGGTCACTGGGGCTACTTCGCGCTGAACCGGAACGACGTCTGCACCGGGATGTTCGCGCTGTGCTGTTACAGCCAGGGCACGCTGGGCCGCCGGACGTTCGAGGTCGCGCCGGGAACGCTTCGGGGCCGAATTCATTGCGAGCAGCTGACGGAGTTGACCGTCGAACGGACGAAGGCGGATCTACTGCGCGCGAAGCTCGACGCCCGCTGGGAGCTCCACGCGGACACGAAAGTCGCCAACGACCTCAACGGGCTCATGTTCGTGAAGGACGACGAGGGCTACATCTGCTGGAACAACTGCAACCACGTCGTGCTGCGCTGGCTGGAGGAACTGGGCTGCGAGACCAGCGGCTGCGGCTGTTTCGCCGACTTCGAAGTCGTCCGATAGGACGGCCTCAATACGAGACGCTGGGGCGTCCGAACCACTTGTTGAAGAGAGTGATTCTGGTGCGGTCCCGACACCGTTCGCAGGGCCGCGGATTCGCCTGCGTCGACGGAGCCAGTTTCTCTTCGATCCGCAGTTGCTCCTCGTAGGCGAGCCGGATCCGCCGTCCGAGGCAATCCCGACAGGGTGCGACGGGCACGAGCAGGATAAAAACTAGAGCCGCCGTGAGCAGGATCGACAGCCCGACCAGCAGAAAAGGCGGCCGCCCCGCGGAGGTTCCTGCTCCGGCTTCCATCAGCGGCCCCAGAACAGGATCCCGAGCAGGCCGAGGTAGAGCAGGATCATGGCGACGCGAGCGGCCCACTTCGCCCCAGGGCCGGCATCGACCAGGCGGATGGCGATGATGCCCAGCACGATGCCGACGGCCACCAGTCCACGGTAGGTCCACCGCAGCTGCACAGGCCAATCGCCGAGGGTCCCGAAGGTCACCGCGAGATGAACGACGTTGACGATGAACGGGTGCTCACCGTGGTTGGGGCCGCCGGTGACGCCGATCGTCCAGGTGGCATGGAAGCCGGCGAGGACGACGAGGCCGATGCCCCACCCCGCGGCGCAGGAGGCCAGGAGGAGCTGCATGGCAGGATTCACCCCGACGGCTACTTCCCCATCGACCGGAGGCACTTCTCGAGGTCGTCGAGGGAGCGCGCGAGCGAGCGGTCGGAGAGCCAGTACTCGACCTTGCGGCCGGCGCGGCGGACGCCGCTGGACTGGAACCGGACGGCGCCGGCGATCTTCAGGTGTTTAAGCTGGTTGACGATCGACGTCGCCGAGACTCCAAGTATTTTTGCCAGTTCCATCGGGCGCCTCCGCTTGCCGTCCAATAGGCGGACAATGCGGTAGGCCAGCGGATTCCCCAGAATCCGGCAGAACTGCGATGCCCTTCTTGAAGCTGAATCGTCCATTGCCTCAAAACCTGGTGCTGTTCCCCCTCTCCCCAAGGCCGGCTTCTCTCCATAGCCTCCGCCCGTCCTAACCCCGCGTTCCTCTCTCCATCCCCGGGTCCGCGCAACCGAAGCGGCCCGGACCTTTTCCCCTCTCCTCGATGCCTTTACAAATCCACGAACTTACGCATGCGTAAGTTTGTTGATTTCAAGATACATAAAATACGCCTGAAGTCAAACAAATTGGAATGAAAAAATAAAAATCGATGCAAAAGTTTGGTTAGCGCAAAAGGTCGGGCGGGAAGCCGATGTCGGCGACGATCAGCTCGCCGACGAACTTGCGCGCCTCGGGAACCTGGAAGCCCTTCTTCGGAAGGCCCATCGTCACCGTCGCCGTCGCCTCCACCGCGATCCCCAGCGGACGGCCCGTGTTGGCGTCGAGCCCCGACGGGATGTCGACCGCGACGATCGGCACCCAGCGCTTGTCGAAGGCGTTCATCTGGCGGATCAGCTCGCGCTCCTCCCCCGCCACCGGACGCGAGAGGCCCGTGCCGAAGATCGCGTCCACGATGCACGACATCGGACGGCGCTTGAACCGGCCCGCGAAGTGGACCGCCCCCTCCCGCGCGCCGTGCCACGCCCGGCCCGTCGCCGTCCCCAGGTCGTACGACTTCTGGAGCGCGATCACCTCGACCTCGAACTCGCGCTCCGACAGCAGCCGCGCCGCGACGAAGCCGTCGCCGCCGTTGTTGCCCCGGCCGCAGACGACCACGATCGGGCAGTCGCGCGAGATCCGCTCCTCGACCAGGTCCGCCACCGCCTTCCCCGCGTTCCCCATCAGGGTGTCGACCGGGATCTTCCGCTCCTCGATCGCGCGGCGGTCGATCTCCTGCATCTCTTCACGGGTCACGTATCGCATCGCGTTCACCACAAAGACACAAAGGACGCTGAGAAGGACCGGTCTTCACCACGGAGACACGGAGACCACCGAGAAAACTTGGCAGGGGCTTCCGGACATCCTCCCCTCCGGTCACCCCGAGCCTCTGGGGGGACCTCTCTTCCTTGTGTTCTTCGTGCCTTTGTGGTGCGCTTCGATCAGCGGGCGGCGCGCCGCTTCTTCCAGTCCGCGTAGCGCGTCTGGTACCACTCCACCCACAGCTCGCGGCGGAGGAACTTCTCGCCCGTGATGATGTAGAGCGCTTCCATCGCCTTCTCGGCCGTTTCGCGGCTCGGGACCTCGAGCACCTTGATCAGGTCCGGGACCGCGTCCGCGTAGAGCAGGTCGCCGATCGAGCGCAAGGTCGTCCGGTAGACCAGGCCGTCGCGCTCCTTCCCCAGGCGGGCCACCAGCGCCGGGCCGGCCGTCGCCCGCGCCGAGCTCATCTGCCCCAGCGCCGACGCCGCCGCCATCCGCACCATCCACTCCGGGTCCTCCTGGAGGCGGATCAGGATCTGCACCGCCGAGCCGTCCTTCGAGTCGCCGATCGCCCGCGCGACCGACCGACGCACGTTGAGCTTCGGGCTGCGCGCGTGCTCCTCGAGCGCCGGACGGCCGCCGTCGCCGAACGCGATCAGCACCATGTAGAGCTGGACCAGGTCGTCCATCGCGAACACCGCGGTGTCCGCCGGCGTCCGGTCCGCCACCTCCTTCGCGAGGCCGACCGTCGTCTCGAGCGCCATCGGACCCGACTCCACGAGCGTGAACCGCACGTGCGGCCAGAGCTCCTGGGTCTGGCCGTTCAGCAGGATCTTGAGCAGCGTCGTGCAGAGCAGGACCTGCCCCGCCTCGCCGGCATCCATCAGCGTCTTCCGCGCGTCGTCCCACTTCTGGCGGTTGTAGGCGCCGCTGACGAAGACGAGCATCGCCCGGAGCATCACGCCGCGCCGCGCCAGCTCCTGCCGCGCCGACGCCGAGCCGCCCTTCATCTCGCGGACCAGGTCGGGGTCCTCCTTGAACACGAAGAAGGGGTGGAGCAGGTCGAACCGCCGCTTCGCCTCCTCCCAGTCCGCGGGCAGCGTGCTCCCGCAGAGCAGCATCGCGTCGATGTACTCCTGGAGGTTCTTGGAGTACTGCACGAGCCGCTGAGGATCGACCTTGGGATCGTCGGCGGCCTTGGACTTGGACGAGCCGGACGGTGAGGTCGCGCAAGCTCCCAGCGGGAGGAGGAGGATCAGGAGGAGGACCCGACCGCGCATCGACTGCCCCATCAGACTATCTGGACGCTGAATCCCGGGTGGACTACTTCCGGTCCGGACGGATCTTTCCGGCGAGCGCGCGGCCTTCGACGACCAGCCGCTCGTGCTCCTTCTCCAGGCGGGCCCGGCGCACCTTGTCGGTCAGGGACGCCGCGTTGATCTTGACGTTCTCGCCGCAGCCCGAGAGGGCCGACTCCAGGAAGGTCGTCGCGCCCGCCAGGTCGCTCACGAGGTTCTTGTTGCAGATCGGCGCCAGGTCGGCCAGGGCCTTCAGCCCCCGGACCGCGAGCATCATCCCCTTCAGGGGCACCTCGCTCGCCTCCCCCAGCGCGATCTGGAGCGCCTCCTTGCGGCGGCGCTTGGTGTCGTCGCTGTCCTTCGGGAGGGACATGGCGGAATTCACCGCCCCATACGCCTCGGCGTCGGAATCCACCAGCGCCAGGAACTCGTTCTTGATCTCATCCAGCGCGTGCTCCGGGTCCGGAGCGTCCGAATACCGCGCCGTCATGACCCCCAGCGCCGCCCCCATGGCACCCACGGCGGCCGAGACGCTGCCGCCGCCCGGAGTGGGGGTCTTGGCGGCGATCTTCTCGAGGAAGTCGGACAGCTTCATTTCGGCGAACATGGCGGGTCAGTATAGGGTGCAGGCCGATGCGAGTCCAGCTTATCGGCCGTGGTGGGGGTGGCATATCCCCCTGCCGCCGAGGGGGTTAAGCGCGCCTCGGTCGAGCCAGGTGGGTTCGACGCCGCCGAGGGTGCCCATCGGGGGATAGTGGAGCCCCGTTTCGGTCAGGATGGCGTGGACCAGGCGGCCGGGAACGAGTTCGAAACCCTTGTCGATGTGGGGCTTGCCCTTGATCCGCTTGAGGTCCGTGGCGACGCAGAAGACCCCCGCCCGCAGCTCCCGGGCCTTCCGGAGGAAAGCCCCGGTCCCTTCGACGTTCACGAAGTCCCCGCCGGCCAGGAGGATGTCCGCCCCCACCAGCGCCACGTCCGGACGATCCTTGCCGGGGTCCCGCGCGCCGACGGCCTTCAGGACGGCGTCGACGGTCCCCGTCTCGCCGAATTTGATATAGCGGCCGCCGGGGGGAAAGATATCCCGCGCCCGCTCCAGGATCCGGTCGAGCGAGGAATTGAGCTCCCGCCGGGCCGCCGCGACGCCCTTCTTCCGGGCCAGCTTGACGAGGGCCGCGAGGAGGGGCAGGCCGGGCCGGACTTTGAGGAGCGCCGGGGCCACCGATTTGGAGGCGGCCAGCGCGTCCAGGGCCCGGGCGCCCAGCGCCATCGCCCCGCTGTGGAAGTCGGTCCGGATCTCCTCGACGATCTCCTGCGCCTTCATGGCCGAGAAGCTACAGGATGCAAGGTCTGGGTTCAACGGTTATCATGGTGCAGTGGCCGTTATAGAAACTCAGGGCTTGTCCAAGGAATACCCGCGCGTGCGGGCGCTCTCGGAGCTCAACGTCTCGATCCCCCAGGGCGCCGTCGGGCTGCTCGGCCCCAACGGCGCCGGCAAGTCGACCCTGATCAAGATCCTCCTGGGCTTCACTCCGCCGACGTCGGGAAGCGTCCGGGTCCTCGGGCTCGACCCGCGCGTCGCGCCCCTGGAGATCCGCCAGCAGGTCGGCTACATGCCCGAGGTCGAAAGCCACATCCCGTCGCTCAGCGCCGTCGACTACGTCTACCTCGCCGCGCGGCTGACGGGCCTGCCCCACACCGACGCGATGCAGCGCACCCACCGGGTGCTCAACTTCGTGGGCCTCCACGACGAGCGGTACCGCAAGGTCGGGACCTACTCGACCGGCATGAAGCAGAAGGCCAAGTTCGCCCAGGCGATCGTCCACCATCCGAAGCTGCTGCTCCTCGACGAGCCGACGACCGGGCTCGACCCGCGCGCCCGCGAGGAGATGCTGATGCTCATCCGCGACATCGCCCACGGCAAGGGCATCGACGTCATCCTCTCGACCCACATCCTCCACGACGTCGAAGTCGTGTGCGACCACGTCGTCATCATGCACCGCGGGGCGCTCGTCGCGCAGGACAAGATCTCCAACCTCACCGCGTCGGCCTCCGCCGCGTACGAGGTCCGCATCAAGGGCGACCGCGACGCGTTCCTCGCCTCGCTGAAGGGCGAGGGCATCGACGGCGCGGCGTCGGACGGCGACGGCGGGCTCCGGATCGCCTACGACCGGGGCACGGCGCCGATCCTCCGGGCCGCGGTCGCGTCCGGGGTCCAGATCCGGCGCCTGACGCAGACCCATACGACGCTCGAAGACCGCTTCTCCAAACTGATCGGCGGCTGATGGCCATTTACGACCAGTCGTACACGCCCTGGACGGGGACCTACACGTCGCGCGCGGCGCGGATCCGGGCGATGGTCGCGATGGAGCTCGCCCAGCCGTTCAAGAACGTCTGGGTGCTGGTCAGCGTACTGATGGCGTTCTCGCTCGTCATCGGCTGGCTCCTCATCCTCTTCATCGCCGGCTCGTCGCAGGTGCCGCTGCCCTTCGCGTTCGGCAACCGGATCTACCGCGACGGCTTCTACAACTTCCCGACGGGATCGAGCTTCACGCTCTTCTCGATGATCCTGATGGCGCTTTCGGCGACGGTCGGCGCGTCGCTCATCTCGCGCGACCTGCGCCATCGCGCGCTGCTCATGTACTTCTCGCGGTCGATCACGCGCGTCGACTACCTCCTGGGCAAGTTCCTGTCGCTCGTGCTGTTCCTGCTGATCGTGACGCTCGGCCCGGGCCTGCTGCTCTTCATCGGCCAGCTCGGGATGAGCCAGGAGCGGCTCACGTTCGGCCAGCGGATGGGCGACCTCGGCGCGATCACGCTCCACTCGCTGATCCTCACGGTCCCCGCGAGCGCGCTGGTCCTCGCCTTCTCCTCCATGACGAATCGGACCTACCTCGCCGCGATCCTCTGGGCGAGCTTCTACTTCATCAGCGCGTCGACGAGCGAAGCGCTGCGGTTCACGCTCCGGAGCGACTGGCCCAAGATCCTCTCCTGGACCAACGTGACCGCCCATCTCGGCGACCTCTGCTACGCGGTGCGCCCGCCGCCCGACACGATCCGGATCCCCGGCGCGAAGTCGATCCTGCCGGTGCCGCCGGCGATCCTCGACTGCGGCTGGCTCCCGCCGTTCCTGCTGCTGACGGGCCTCACGGCGCTCTCGCTCCTCGTCGTCTGGCGGCGCCTCCGCTCGGTGGAGGGCGAGGAATGATCGTCGAAGCCGACCACCTGAACAAGTGGTACGGGCGCGTCATCGCGCTCAACGACGTCTCGATGCGGATCGAGCCGGGGATCACCGGCCTGCTCGGCCCGAACGGCGCGGGCAAGACCTCGTTCATGCGCATCCTGATCGGGCTGATGCGCGAGTCGTCGGGCGAGATGCGCGTCCTGGGCGAGTCGCCCTGGAACAATCCGAAGCTCTCGGTGCGGATCGGCTACTGCCCCGAGCACGACGGCTTCTACGAGGGCATGACGGGGATGCAGTTCGTCACCGCGCTCGCGCGGATCCGCGGCGTGAAGGACCCCGTCGCCGCCGCGAAGCGGGCGGTCGACTGGGTCCGCATGGCGGAGGCGTCCGACCGCAAGATCCTGACCTACAGCCGCGGCATGCGGCAGCGGATCAAGATCGCCCAGGCGGTGGTCCACAAGCCCGAGCTGCTGGTGCTCGACGAGCCGCTGACCGGCAGCGACCCGATCGTGCGGCAGGAATTGATCGGCCTGATCAAGGCGTTCGCGCAGGAGGGCGGGAGCGTCATCGTCTCCAGCCACGTGCTCCACGAGATCGAGCAGCTGACGCGCCGGATCGTCCTCATCCACCGCGGCCGGCTGGTCGCGGAGGGCGACGTGGGCCAGATCCGCGACCTGATCGACCGCCACCCCCACACGGTGGAGGTGAAGTCGGACCGCCCGCGCGACCTGGCGGCGGCGCTGGCGCGCGAGCCCGAGGTGGTCGAGATCCGCTTCGACCCGTCGGCCGTCTGGGTGCGGACGCCGAAGCCCGACGCGTTCTACTCGAAGCTCCCGCGCATCGCGCTCGACGCCGGCGCGGAAGTGAAAGAGATCTCGTCGCCGGACGACAACCTGGAAGCCGTGTTCAGGTACCTCACCGAAACATGATTCAAGCCGCCCTTGGTTTTGCGGGACTGACGCTGCGCGGGCTGATCGGCGGCCGGCGGGCGACGGCGGCGGCCGTCCTCGTCCTGGCCCCGCCGTTCTTCGCGCTGATCGCGTCGATGTTCGGCAAGCACGTCGACCCGGTGAAGCTGTTCCACGGCTTCATGTTCTACTTCTCGCTCTGGTTCGTGATCTACCTGCTCTCGCTGATCTACGGCATCTCGATGTCGATCGGCGAGATCGAGGACGGCACGGCGGGCTATCTCTACCTGAGCGCGGTCCCGAAGTGGCTGATCGTGCTGATCCAGATGGGGGTGACGACGGCGGCGCTGTCGGCGATGCTGTTCGTCAACCTGCTGCTGACGGGGCTCGCCGCAAGCTACGGCCGCGAGCTCGTCCCGAACCTGCTGCGCGACGTCGTCTCGTGCACGCTGGTGGGCGGCGTGGGGATCGCGGTCTCGCTCGGCTATTACGTCACCTGCGGCCTGACCTTCCGGACGCCGACGGGCGCGCTCGCGGCGGCGCTCTTCCCGACGTTCTTCTGGGAGATCCTGGTGACCTCCTGGCCCATGAAGTTCGCCGAGTACACGCTGACGAACAACCTGCGCGGCATGCTGCTCCCGATGGTCTTCAACAACAGCCGCGGCCCGCTCTATCGCTACGTCGTCAACTTCCACCTCCCCGACTACGGCGAGGCGTCGATGTTCCTGTCGATCCTGATGGGGCTCTTCCTGATCACGGCGATGATCGCGGCAATGAATCGATCGATCGAAGGCAAGGAAGCGCGCTAACGAGAACAAAGACCTCACCGGCACGCCCCCCACGACCAACAACAACCATGCCTCCTGCGGAGGCGCCTCCGCTCATTTTCCAGGATGGGGTCCAGTGGGTTTGTCTTGGGACTTGGGTGAGCGATCGATCGGTTGGCAGGTCTGGCGGCTGGGTTCCCGGTCTTATTCTTTATTCTCTATTCTTTATTCTCGTCTACTTCTTCCGTTTCCCCTGTTTCTTCGCCTTCCCTGACGCCTCGGGTTTGGTCTTGGTCATCTCCTCGTACGCCAGCGTCGCCGCCCGCCAGATCCGCAGCGGGGTTTCCTTGGAGAACGAGAGGTCCCAAAGGAAGTTGATGACCTCATCGCGCGGGATGACGTACCAGCCGCCCACGGTGCGGCGGGCCCGCAGCCGACCCTCCTCGATCCATCGCACGATCGTCGTCCGGCTGGCCTGGATGAGCGAGGCCAGGTGGCCGGTGCTGAACTTCAC
>Ga0134121_10000483_pt1 | contig 46318 bp, 42 predicted proteins | sample KB301_FD_96463 | JGI IMG/M metagenome (GOLD analysis project Ga0134121, IMG submission 96463) | Terrestrial soil microbial communities without Nitrogen fertilizer from Kellogg Biological Station, Michigan, USA - KB3-0-1 | ecosystem: Environmental > Terrestrial > Soil > Unclassified ...
ACGCTACGCGAAGCGGCGCGATTAAGGCGTGTGAGCGAAGTTTGCGGCGACTCAAGACGGACTACATCGATCTCTATCTCTTGCACTGGCGCGGCGACGTGCCTTTGGCGGAAACAGTCGAAGCGTTTCAGCAGTTAAGGGAAACAGGAAAGATCCTCGAGTACGGAGTGAGCAACTTTGATGTCGTAGACATGGAAGAGTGGGTTGCTGTGCCGGGCGGTGATGAGGTCGCTACCAATCAGGTGTTGTACAACCTGATGCATCGCGGGATCGAGTGGGATTTGATCCCATGGAGTCGCGAGCGGCAAATTCCGATCATGGCGTATTCTCCGGTGGCGCATAAAACGGACGAGCAGAAGCGCATGTTCAATGATCGCACTATCAAGTTGATCGCCGCCGAACACGGCGCCACAACGGCTCAAATCGCGCTGGCCTGGGTGCTTCGCGAGCCGGACCTGATTGCAATTCCCAAAGCCAGCCGGGCGGAACACATTCGCCAGAACCGCGCTGCGTTCGATATCCAGCTTACAGACGACGATCTCGAAAAGCTGGACGAGATTTTCCCACCTCCAAAACGAAAGGTCCCACTCGAAATGCTCTGACCGTCTTCTCTGTTGCACAGAGATCTATCGCCGAGTTACTGAGGAGCCATATCGTACTCCACGAACTCGCGAATCACTGGATCGTTTGATTTCCAGAATAGTTCATCCGGACCTTCAAAAATGATTCGGCCGCGGTGCAGCATCATGACTCTTGTATTTGCCAAACAGAAACGCTCTCCTTCGTCTTCGATCTGAGTTCGGTTTCCTGGCGCAACGCGTGCAGTTTTGGAAGCCAGGAAGCGAACGTCCTCGATGCGATGTGTGACCCAGATGGAGCTCACACCAAGCACGTCCCGAAGTTTGAGACCGAGCTCACAAATGGTTCTTGCGGTTGGAGGATCGAGTCCGGTGGTAGGTTCATCGAACAAAACAATTTCCGGTTCGTCCACAACCGCGCGAGCTATCGCGACCCGTCGCTTCATGCCGCCTGAAAGTTCCGCCGGCAACTTGTCGGCTGCGCCTTCGAGCCCAACAAACTTAAGAATCTCCGTTACCTTGCATTTGATTTTATCCTCGGGCTCGCTGTGTTCGTGCAAACGATAAGCGACATTTTCAAAAACGGTGAGCGAATCAAACAACGCGCCTTCCTGAAAGACCACACCCATTTTCTGGCGAAAGCGGTCAAGTTCCTCTTCGGAGAGCCGGGTGATCTCTTCGCCGTCGATAAAGATCTCGCCCGCGTCTGGTTTTTGCAAACCAAGTGTGAGTTTGATAACAGTAGACTTTCCGCCGCCGGATTCGCCCAGCATCAACTTCAGTTCCGCAGGCCAAACCGTGAAGCTCACATCGTCGAGCACTACTTGATCATCGTAGGCGAGCGAAACGTGGCGAAACTCAATGCGCGGCACGATTGGCTCGCTTTTTTTCGCGACACCGTTCTGGATCATGACTGTTCTACAGCAAGCAGCATTCCCTGTAACCGCTCGGGAGAATGGGGCTTCGAGCGCACCTGATTACTCTTGGGAGTTTTCACCCGACTGTTTGAGGGTGAATTCGTCCATTCTCGAGATCTCGAAAGCAATCAGTCGCATTCTCATGCCATTCAGCGACGGCACATTAGTTGCGCACAGCATGACCCAAGATCATAAGGGTGCAAAGCGAGGGGTCCTCCTATGAACAACGATCCTCGAGAACCCCCGAAGGGGGATCCAATCAATTCTTTTTCACCGGATTTGCGTGAGAAGAACCATCCGGTTGTGCTGATCGTCGAAGATCATGATGACACCCGTGAAATGCTAACGATCCTTTTGAGCTCTTTCGGGTGTCACGTGGTCGGGGCGGAAGATGGCGAACGTGCCATGAATGTGGCCGAAAGCTCACTTCCTGATCTGATCTTGCTGGACATGAAAATACCACGGCTTGACGGCCTGGCAGTGGCCCGCCTGATTCGGTCTCATCCAAGTTTGAATAAGGTGCCGATTGTGGCAGTTACCGGATATGGCACTCCTCAACAACACCGCGAAGTTCTTAGGGCCGGCTGCAATCACTGCCTGGTCAAGCCGATCGACTTTGATCAATTGGAGAAACTTATCGAGGTGCTTGTTAGCTCAGCGCCAGCAACCATTCGGTCGCGGTATTCGCTGGTTGTTAGATCGAGAGCGTGATGTGTTCGTATCACTTCCACTGAACACGGGGGCCTGTGTGCTTTTGCCTCTTGGTGGCCTCAATGATGCGAGCCGGCAACGGCGACGAGACGAGGCCGACTTGCCGCTTTTACCTTTTTCCAGCGGTAGCGAAATTGATCGCGCGTCAACCCGAGAAGAGTTGCGGCGCGGGTTTGGTTGCCGTTGCACTGTGCCAGCGCCTGCTTCATAAGCGAAGTCTCTAATTCTTCGAGCGAAATCCCATCGTTCGGGAGTCTAAAGATTGAATCTGCTGAATCCATGTTCACGAGCTCCACGCGCGATGTTTTGACTTCCGGATTTTTCAAAATACAGCAGGCAAACATCTCCCCGAGATCACATCTCCATCTTCGAGCACGATTGCACGCTCTATAACATTGCGCAGTTCACGGACGTTGCCGGGCCAGTCGTAAAGCTTGAAGCCTCGCGCAACTTCAGGAGACAGCCCACGAATATTTCGTCCTCCCGGACGATCTCCGAATGAAAGAAGAAAATGTTTTGCCAGCAGCACCACGTCATCTCCCCGCTCGCGCAAAGCTGAAATGTCGATCTGGATGATGGCCAGGCGGTAATAAAGATCCAGGCGAAAGCGACCGCACGCAGTTTCTTTCTTGAGATTGCGATTCGACGCCGCGATTACTCGGGCCGTAAAGGGGACATCTTTCAAACCACCAACCCGCCGAAATGTTCCCTCTTCCAGCACGCGCAGGAGTTTCGCTTGCAGGTTGATATCCAGTTCGCTGATCTCATCTAGCAGTATTGTGCCTCCATTAGCCTGTTCCAGAAGGCCCTCCTTCCGCGATTTGGCGTCAGTGAATGCTCCCTTTTCATGTCCGAACAATTCCGATTCGATGAGATTCGAGGGCAGCGCGGCGCAATTGATGGCCACGAAAGGTTTTTGCGCACGCTGCGAGGCATGATGAACTGCCTTTGCCAGGCAATCTTTACCAACGCCGGACTCGCCCTGAAGCAACACGCAGGAAACTTCACTCGCGGCCACTCTTCGAGCCATGCTTATCGTCTCGCGCATTGCCTGTGATTCGCCAATAATTTGATCAAAGCCAAAAGTCTGAGGAGAGTCTATGGACATTTTTAATGATTTCCTGCTCAGCCGTCGTAGTAGTAGCACCATAAAACTCTGCGGGCGAGAAGGGCATAAAGACACTTCTTGTCCACTGAAACGTTACGAATCAGCATTACAGATCACTCCGGTTGTAGGGGAATTTTGGGCTTTTGGGAACTGTTGAATTCTACCTTCAGAATAGACTCGTGAATATCGGACTCGAAGGTAATGATGTAGGACTTTGGTCCTAGCACGATTTCGGACTAGGTAGTTTCGATGCCAAGCTTTTGAGACATTCTTACCAAATCTGCCAGGGAATCGGCACGCATCTTTTGCATTACATGGCTGCGATGAATCTTGATCGTTTTCTCGCTGGTGCCGAGTCGCAAGGCAATTTGCTTGTTGAGCAAGCCTGCGACAACCAGCGACATAACTTCCCGTTCTCGTGGAGTCAGTTGCCGGTGACCATCACGTAGTTCAGCTAGCTCAGCACGCTCTTTTCGTCCCTGACGATCGAGCTGAATTCCCAAACGAACAGCATCCAGTAGGTCCTGATCACGAAAAGGTTTGGTGAGAAACTCGACAGCGCCGGCTTTCATTGCCTGTACTGACATCGGGATGTCGCCATGGCCCGTGATGAAGATGACTGGAATATGAATCCCTCTCTCTACCATCTCTCGTTGCAGGTCGAGACCGCTCAAGCCAGGCAACCTGACGTCCAACACTGCACATCCCGGAACATCAGGTAACCTCCCTGCGAGAAACTCCCTGGCGGAAGCAAACGTCTGGACCGTTAGCCCGACCGCGTTCAACAAACGGCTAACCGCGTCGCGCATCGACGCATCATCATCAATGACGAATACAACCTGACTCGGAATCTTGGCGGCGGTCATCGAAGATTTTTACCTGTGGGTAAACTAAACTGGAAAGTCGTCCCCTGACCATTATGACCAGGTTTCGTCCATAGTCTGCCGCCATGGGCCTCAACAATCGTCTGGCTGATTGATAGTCCAAATCCCAAACCCCCTTCCTTGCTGGTAAAGAAAGGAACAAATATACGTTCCCGATTTTCAGGGTCGATGCCAACGCCGGTGTCTGTTACGGTCACCACTATCTCAGGTCCGGCTTGTTCGGATCTGATCAGTAATTCGCGGGGCTGCCAACCCGCGCCGCTCATCGCCTCCTTACTATTGAGAATCAGATTCAGCACTACTTGTTGGATCTGCACCCGATCAGCTATCACGTAAGGCAGGCCATGAGCCAATTCGGTTTGCACGTTGATTCCGTTTTTGGTTAGTTCTCCGGCTGTGAGAGCAAGCACCTCCCGAATATTGTCATTGATATTGCACGAGGATTTCCCACTTCTCGACTTTTTCAGCAACCCCCGAATTCGCTTGATCACCTCGCTTGCGCGAATGCCATCGGCGATCATGCACTCGACAGCTCGTCGGGCTTCGTCGATGTCGGGATTAGTGCGGGAGAGCAGACGCAAACAGGCATGACCGTTGGTCACAATGGCGCCGAGCGGTTGGTTGACTTCATGCGCGATTGAAACGGTCAGCTCTCCCAGAGTGGTAACCCGGGTAACGTGCGCCAGCTCAGCCTGCGTCTTGCGAAGTTCTTCTTCCGTTCGTTTACGCTCAGTGATGTACTTTTGAAAGTTGACTAATCCACCGTCGCTGCTCGGATACATGTGATTCTCGACCCACTCTTCCAAAGGCGCGTAATAGACTTCATCGATGACCACAACGTGCTCAGACAGCACGCGCAACACGTTTTCCTTATTAGGCATGTCCGGAAACTCCTCCCATGCCACTCTTCCGATGAGAGCATCAGGATCTCTGCCCAGGGTTCTCATTTGCTCAGCCGCATGTTTGTTGAAAAATGTGAATCGTCCTTCGTTGTCCAGGCCGAAGAACTTGTCCGAGATACTTTCGAGTATCATGTCGACTCGCTCGTAGGCCTTGCGTACCCGCTCTTCTGCCTGCACACGTTCGGTAGTGTCAATGGTGGTACCTACATATTCAAGGAGAGTTCCACGCTCGTTGAAAACGGGGTGGGCCAGATTGTTGACATGCCTGATTGTGCCGTTTGCCCAGACGATGCGATAGGCAAGTTCGTAGGCTTTTTGTTCGCGCACGGCATCTTCAAAAGTCGTCTGCGCCCGCGCCCGATCCTCCGGATGAATATATTTGAGAACGTCGGGATAACCAGGTCTTTGTTTGTCAGGATCCAGGCCATAAATGCGAAACAGTTCCGCTGACCAGTACACCTCGCCGGTGGAAACCTTCCATGCCCAACTCGCGGTGTGACTGAGCCGCTGCCCTTCCGCCAGATAGATCTCGTTGCGGCGCAATTTCTCTTCTGCTCGTTTGCGCTCGATGAATTCGGCGGCGAGATGGGCGTAGAGATCCATGAATCTACAGTCGTGTTCCGAGGGGTGATGTGGCTGGCGAAAATGAGTTGAGATCATTCCGAGCGGCTCACCGCTTCGACTAAAAAGGGGCGTGAACTGCACCGCACGAAAGCCGGCTGAGGCGGCAATCTCCCGGTGCGGCGCAAAGCCCGGGTCGGTCTCCACGTCGTCGATGACGACACGCCGGCGGTGCTGTATCGCACGACCACACGCAGCGCTATCTTCGTGAACGCTGCTGAAGTAGTCGAGAAAGTCCTGCTTGAAGCCGCGCTGGGCCACAATCTCGAGGGCTTTGGATTGCGGATTACAGAGCTGAACGTTACCAAAGTCGGCGTGGAGCAATTCGATGATCGCGTCGAGAATTTCTTCCAGCAGCGGTTGGAGTTCGGTGGATTTCAGTAATCGAGTGCTGAGCTCATGAAGGCGGAGCATGGTTTTCAAGTCCCCAGCCAGTTCGTCCTTCACGAGCGTGAGTTCGATCTCTGCGCGCTCGCGCTCAGCGATTTCATTAATCAACTGTGTGTTGATGGCAGAGAGTTGAGTCGTTCGTTCATTAACTTGTTGCTCTAACTCATCTGGCGCGCGCTTCGACGCTTTCTGGTCCAGCTTGCTTTTGCTATGAGGCAAGCGCTCGAGTTCCAAGCTCTTGTCATCGATCTGGTCCATGCGCGAAATCCAGTCTTTGGCGTTAGCTGACTCTTAAGGTTAGCTCGGCGCTTTCGCAATCGTTCAGGTTTGACCGCGGGCTCATTGGCTCGATTCTCCGTCCAGACCAGCCGTCCGAGTACCGGCAAGCAGTATTAGGGAGCGGCGATGAACGAGCACTATATCCGCGGCGTCGGAGAGTAAGGGGTCGGGCACTTGATAACGACCGCTCGAATTCACCCGTTGCCGTATATAGAAGGAATCCGAGTCTTGCATACCCTTAAAACGTCAAACGTAAGCTCTTGGATTGGTCGGGAGATACAGGGGGTGAAAGTAGGTAGCGCCCTCAACGGCGGCTGGTGAAACCTCCGACATCGACGTAAGAAAGTACTTGCTACGACGGCCGGTATTGATGGGGTGCCGCGTCATTGAAGCGCATCTTTGGTACTGGTAACGAGAAGGCAAGTGCAGCCGGTCTCGCTCCAGACGCGCTCGTCGCCCGCACGGGGCGCCCCGTAGTTATAGTCGCCTGGGAAGAGCTTGCGCTCGTCGATCCACAGCTCACCGTCAAGGAGATGCAATTCTTCTACGTCTGCATGAGTATGGGCAGGGTATCTTGCGCCGGGCGCGAGGCGTACCAACATGCTGACTCGATGCCTTTCCGTGTCGGTCGCGAGTAGCTTGCATTCGATCCCGGGTGCGACCTGTTCCCATTCCGGCTCAACCCACTGCCGCGCCGTTGGTAACACTGGTGGCTTGCCGGTCTCCTCAGCGATGCGAAGCGCCAGCCGTATCAGCAGCGACGTAGTCGGACGCAGCACATCGATGGGCCAGGAAACGAACTGATTGACTACTGGGCGGAGGCTCTCCACCTCGCGCTGGCAATCTGGGCACAAGATGATATGGGCTTCGGCCGCAGCAACCTCGCTCGACGCTAACGCCTGAGCTGCGTAGGCGCATGTTACCTCACTGTGCTCGCAGCCGTTCTGATGGAACGTACTCATGGCTTCGCCCCTTCCGCAGTCAGCCTTCCTCGCAGCTTGTGCAGTCCTGAACGAATGCGCGTCTTGATGGTTCCAAGCGGCTGATTCAGCCGCGCCGCCGCTTCGACGTGCGTAAGCCCGGCGAAGAATGTCGTCTCGATTGCCTGACGTTCGTCAGGCGTTAGCGCCGCCAAGGCCGCGCGCAGTGATTCGCCCTGCTCACGCAACTTGAACACATCGCCCGGATCTACAGCGACCTCAGCCACTGGCTGCACATCGCCGCTATATCTGCGCTTTTTTCGACTCTCAAAGCGCAGGCGGTCGATCGCCCGCGAGCGCGCTTGATTCATGAGCCAGCCGAGCACCGTGCCGTTCGCGGGATCGTAACGCGCCGCGCGCCGCCAGACATCATGAAAGACGTCGATCGTGAGCTCTTCACTGGTTTCCCGGTTGGCCGTGATGCGCATTATTAAAGTGAAGACGATGCGATGCGACCTTTCGTAGAGTGCATGCAGCGCGCGCTGGTCGCCGGCGGCAATCGATTGGACGAGGGTAGCCCAGTCCTGCTCCAACACCGGAGGCTCGCACTTGGCATACAGCACGTCGCCTAGGGTCGCTGGCGCTGTTTGGGTACGTTCTTTGTTCACAGCTTTGTTCTTGGTGGAGACTGCGTGTTAGTCAATCGTATTCCGTCTTCACCTCAAAGTCCGGAGATAGAGCGGGTGGCTGGGCCTGCTAGAGTTCGCTCACTCCACATGTTCTTGTTTAACGCGCGCCGGGTGTAGTCATAACGAATCAGATTTTCCCGACGGACCAGGTACCAGAGAGCGTGCTCTTTGGTCTTTCTCTGTGGATCGAGAGCGCAAGCTTTTCCCGGGCGACTAGGTATAGGGAGGGATTGCTCTTCCTCGATGCACACCCACCAGAAATCTCTTCCCGCACGAAGAGGCTGAGTCGGAGCGCAAAGCATCCGCGGGGGTTCACTAAATACACATACGAGAAGTCAGTAATGTACTCCTTTTAACGCGCATCATACAACTGAGATGCGCTTCTGTAATTGGGTGATTTAACCCGCCCCCTGGGCTGTTTCATCCATCAATTCGTCTCCATGAAAACCTATCGAACGGCAAGGTGCACGCAAGCCTACTAGCAACACTTGAAGTTAAATGCCTGGAAGTTACTGGTGGCATGCTGTGTGCACTATGAATTTCGGATTCCCCCTAAAGTTAGAAAGTTTTAGAGGCGTCGCCGTGATCAAAGTCTGGTTTACCCGCCACGTTTCTTAACGCGTCTTGTAATCGGCAATGGGCAATGAGAACACTACTAGATTGAACCGGCGTTATGAGGAGCTGAGAAAAGATGCGAAAAAGAAGCTTGCAAATTGTGGTCGTCATTTTGATGACCGTTGTGTTCATTCCGGCGTCCGCGCTGAGCGCATCTGCCGGCACGCCGCAGGTTAATGCTCGTTTGGTACGGCAGGTTCGTCATGAGCTGGCGATGTTGCCTTACTACGGTGTCTTCGATTGGCTCGAGTTTGAAGCGCGTCCCGGCGGTGCGGTTGTATTGCGGGGATACGTGACGCGCCCGTCGACGAAGTCAGAAGCGGAGGCCCGCGTTAAAGAGGTTGATGGCGTTACCAATGTGGTCAATGAAATTCAGGTATTGCCTTTGTCTCCTCAAGACGATCGCTTGCGGGTAGCTCTCTATCGGCAGCTCTACAACTGGGACTCACCGTTGTTTCGCTACGCTACTCAGGCCATCCCCTCGATTCACATAATCGTGGATCGTGGACGCGCGATACTCAAAGGGATCGTCTCTTCCAAAGCCGACGCGCAGTTGGCCTACATGCGTGCCCGCACCGTACCCGGACTCTTCGATGTGAAGAACGAACTGGTGGTCGAAAGCGAATTGCCCAGGTAGGGCCGAAACCTTCTCTGTGGATCTCCAGAGAAGATCAGAGGTTTGACCTCGAACAAGGAGTGACTGTCATGGCTAAAGCTATAGGTATCGATCTCGGTACAACGAATTCAGCAGTAGCAACTATGGAGGGTGATAGCCCAACTGTGATCGTCAACGCCGAAGGCGGGCGCGTCACACCCTCAGTAGTCGCGTTTACAAAAACTGGTGAGCGCCTGGTTGGCCAGGTTGCCAAACGTCAGGCGGCTCTCAATCCCGAGCGGACGATCTATTCAGTCAAACGTTTCATGGGCCGCAAGTACTCGGAAGTAACCGAGGAGCTCAAGAACGTTACCTACAAGGTGGTTCCCGGTCCCAACGATGCCGTCCGGATCGACATCGACGGCAAGCTCTATTCACCGGAAGAAGTCTCTTCCTACATCCTGCGCAAGTTGGCGGACGACGCGGCTCGGTACACCGGTGAGAAAGTCAAAGATGCGGTCATCACCGTGCCCGCTTATTTCAATGATGCGCAACGCCAAGCGACGAAGGACGCGGGTCAGATCGCCGGCTTAAACGTGCTGCGCATCATCAACGAGCCGACTGCCGCGTCGCTAGCCTACGGATTGGATAAGAAGAAGCAAGAAACCATTCTCGTTTTCGATCTCGGCGGCGGCACCTTTGACGTTTCCATCCTGGAGGTCGGCGACGGAGTTTTTGAAGTGAAAAGTACTGCCGGTGATACACACCTCGGCGGCGACGATTTTGATAAGCGTATTGTGGATTGGTTGGCTGAAGAGTTTAAAAAGGACCAGGGGATCGATCTCAGCAAGGACCGACAGGCGTTACAGCGACTGACTGAAGCAGCAGAGAAAGCAAAGATTGAATTGTCGTCCGCGTTGGAAACGGAGATCAATCTTCCGTTCATTACAGCGGATGCAGGCGGGCCCCGACACTTGCTAATCAAACTGACCCGCTCGAAGTTCGAGCAGTTGACGCACGATCTCGTCGAACGATGCTTGAACCCGGTTAAGCAGGCAATCGCCGACGCCAAGCTTAGTGACAAGGATCTCGACGAAGTGATTCTGGTTGGCGGGTCGACGCGCATGCCCGCCGTCAAAGAGCTCGTAAGAAGGTTAACGGGCGGCAAGGAGCCGAACCAATCGGTTAACCCGGATGAAGTTGTGGCTATCGGTGCCGCTATTCAAGCCGGCGTACTAACCGGTGAAGTGAAGGATGTGCTGCTGCTCGACGTGACGCCGCTCAGCCTGGGTGTGGAAACGCTGGGTGGGGTGATGACTAAACTTATCGAGCGCAACTCCACGATCCCGACGCGAAAGACAGAAGTCTTCTCGACCGCCGAAGACAATCAATCAGCCGTAGACATTCATGTCTTGCAGGGCGAGCGCGAATTGGCTCGTGATAACCGCACGCTGGGCCAGTTTCGGCTTGAAGGCATTGCGCCCGCACCGCGTGGACTGCCGCAAGTCGAAGTCACATTCGATATCGATGCAAATGGCATCTTGAATGTAACAGCGAAAGACATGGCAACGGGTAAAGAACAGAAGATTACGATCAGCGGCTCAACGTCGCTCGACAAGAATGAGATCGATCGAATGATCCGGGATGCTGAACAACATGCGTCAGAAGACAAATCACGCCGCGAAGTGATCGAAGCGCGCAACATGGCAGATTCGTTGGCCTACAGCGTGGAGCGCTCGATCCAGGACCTGGGTGATCGCGTACCGGCGCATGAGCGTGCCCGTGCTGAAGCTTTGATCAACGAGATTCGAAGCGCATTAAAGGATGAATCTACGACGCTGGAGCGTTGGCGACAACTAACCAGCGATTTGCAGCAGGTGTCGCATTCTCTGGCCAGTGCTGCTTACAGCCAGGCCAGTGCCGCTGGTGCCGGCGCAGGCGCTGGTGGCAGTGGTGGAGGCTCGGGTCAGGGTGGAGGGACCCAGGGTGGTGGCGATGACGAAGTCATCGATGCCGAATACACGCCAAAGTAAGGAAGGAGGAATAGGACCCTGGACGTATGGGAATGACCTATTTCTATGGCCAAGAGTAAAGACTACTACGAGGTCCTCGGCATAAAGCGAGATGCATCTCAAGATCAGATCAAGCAGGCCTATCGCAAACTGGCGCGCAAATTTCATCCCGACTTGAACCCCGGCGACAAGGCTGCCGAAGAGCAGTTCAAGGGATTGCAAGAGGCTTATGACGTACTTTCTGAACCTGAGAATCGAAAGCTTTATGACCAGTATGGCGAGAACTGGCGCGCGGTCAAAGCAGGTGCGGGCGCGCCACCGCCGGGATGGGAGGGGGCGCAACGATCGAGGCGAGGAACAGGACCACGCACGGCAGGAGTCGATTTTGGCGATTTTGACTTCAGCAACTTCGGTACCCGCGGTGGAGGGTTCGACATCTTCGAAGAGATGTTTGGCGGGGCGGCCGGAAGAGGCCGAGGCCGACGAAGTGGTCGCGGCGCCGATGTCGAAGCTGAGCTCGAGTTATCACTTGAAGAGGCGCATCGAGGGGTCAGGCGCACGCTGCAGATGGAGGTGGCTGAGGTCTGCCCGACTTGTGGTGGAACAGGGCTAAAAGATGGGAAGCCTTGCGAGACCTGTGGAGGCGCCGGACAGGTTATACGGCCGAAGACGATTGAAGTGAACATCCCGTCCGGCGTGCGTGATGGCTCAACGATACGCCTGGCCGGACAAGGCGGGATCGGCAGCAATGGCAGCGAGCCCGGCGATCTTTATTTGCATATTCGACTCCGCCCGCATCCGGTGTTCACGGTGAAAGGTGACGATCTGGAAGTCGAGTTGCCCATCACGCCATGGGAGGCAGTGCTTGGAGCGAAGGTGGAAGCGCCGACGATCGATGGAAAGGTCGAGTTGACAGTTCCCGCCGGCGCGAGAAGCGGACAGCGCTTACGTTTACGTGGTCAGGGTTTGAATAAGCGTAAAGGCGGTAGAGGTGACGAATATGTGCGCTTGAAAATTGTGGTTCCGAAAGATGTCAGCGCTGAAGAACGTCGCTTGTACGAAGAGTTGAGTCGCATCTCGGGATTTAAGCCGCGGAGTTAATGTTTCGGTGAAATTTCAAGATGACGAATCAGCAACATCATTCGGACTCGCCAGGTTTGGGCAATCGTCGTCACGCGGTGCGCTCGGCGCTTGAGTTCGTACAGGACCTGATCGTACTCGGTTTGTGTGCGGCACTCTTCATAGCGATGGTGATTAAGCTGGTTCATCTGGTCCAGGCGCTGTTGAGGGGCACGGATTTCTCCGAGGTACTGGCTGACATCTTGTTCATTCTCGTTCTGATTGAGTTGTTTCGCCTGTTGCTTATCTATTTGGAATGGCACCGAGTTTCGGTGTCAACCATGGTTGAGGTAGGGATTGTGGCTACTCTGCGGGAGATTCTCTTAAAAGGGGCATTGCAAGTTGAGTGGCGTCAAATGTTGGTGCTCTGCGTTTTCATTCTAACGCTGGGCCTGGTGCTGCGATATGCAGGCGTTCGAACGTTGCAAGAGGGTGAACAGATCGAGTGAGACTAATTATCAGGTGGGTGGCAAGATTATGTGGCCCAGTGATTTTGATCTTGATGAACCATTGACCTTCGATGTTGTTGCCGCGACAGTCGGTGAGAAGCGTACGCTCGTGGCGCGACTGGCGAAGCAGGGATTGATTGAGACGGTCGACCGTGGAACGGATGAACCGTTGCTGCCGCGACGCGTGGTAGTTCACCTTCGTCGCATGCAAAGGCTACGAAGGGACCTGGGTGTTAACTTTGCCGGCGCTGCGGTCATTCTCGACCTGGTAGGACGGATCGAGCAACTGAATCGCGAGTTGGCGGAAATGCACCGGAGGTTGAAATAAACAGGTGCACAGAGAAAGAAATGGACTACTGAGAGGAGGCACTTCTAATGGTTGAACGTACCGACAATGAAAACCCGAACGGTGGGTCAGCGCTGAAAGCAGAAACGACGGCGCCGGACTTTACACTATCTTCCGGTGCCGACGAGAAAGTTTCGCTCAGCGACTTTCGCGGTCGGCCCGTAATCCTCGCTTTCTATCCTGCCGATTGGAGTCCCGTCTGTGGTGATCAGATGGCTCTCTACAACGAAATACTGCCGGAGTTCAAACGGTTCAATGCTGAACTTTTTGGCGTGTCTGTAGACGGCGTGTGGTGTCATCAGGCCTATCGTGAACATCGCAACCTGCATTTCCGCTTGCTCTCCGATTTTGAACCCAAAGGCGAAGTCGCGAGAACCTACGGCGTCTACCGAGATGGTGAGGGCGTTACCGAACGCGCTCTCTTCGTGATTGATGGCGAGGGCCGGATTGCCTGGAGCTACGTTTCCCCGATTGAAGTAAATCCAGGCGCCGACGGAATTCTAAATGCACTGGAGAGTTTATCGGGAAAGGAGGTGGCGAATGTCGACAAACGCAACAAGCGCGAGAGCCAAACTAAGTCTGCCAGTCTCTGAGCGCGACCACATCATAGGACCAGAAGATGCGCCGGTCACGTTAGTCGAGTACGGGGATTTTGAATGTCCCTATTGTGGCGCCGCGCACTTGATCGTGAAAGAAGTTCAGAAGGTTATGAGCAACAGCCTGCGGTTTGTCTTTCGACACTTTCCGCTCACGCAGATACATCCGCATGCCGAAGTAGCGGCGGAAGCGGCTGAAAGTGCCGGCGCTCAGGATCGTTTTTGGGAAATGCACGATCTCTTGTATGCGAATCAACGGCTGCTTGATCCCGCGCACCTGGTGGGGTTTGCCGAAGAATTAAGTCTGGATACTGTGAAATTTGTCCGAGAATTGCGGGACCATGTCCATCACGAGCATGTACGTGAAGATTTCACCAGCGGAGTCAGGAGTGGTGTCAACGGGACGCCTGCTTTCTTCATTAACGGATTCCGTTACGACGGATCCTGGCAGTTCGGTCCATTACTTAAAGCGCTGGAAGACGCCAGTGTCGACGCCAATGCGATCTAGTGTCCGATATCGCTTTAGCTTGTCGTGAGATCAAATTGGTTCAAGGTTGGTTTCGTTGAGTTTAGAGCATGTGACGAAAGCTGAAGCATATCGGACATCACCCCATCCCTTCCCCCAAAGAATTCCCCCCAGGAAAATTCGATCGTCCGGAGGACGTATCTAATGGATATCAATCGGTTGACCGAGAAAGCGCAAGAAGCTTTGCGCGCGGCGCAGAGTAAGGCCACAAGGCTGGGCCATCAACAGATCGACGTCGAGCATCTTCTGTTGGCATTGCTTGACCAGGAAGGTGGCCTCGCGAAGTCGATTCTCGACAAGACTGCGGTAGATGCCGAACTTGTGCGCAGCCGTGTCGAAGCTGAGCTGGCTCGTTTGCCCAAGGTGTCGTCAACCACTGGGGGCGCCGGAGATGTCTATGTCACCGCTCGCCTCAACCGTCTCCTGGTCCAGGCTGAAGACGAAGCAAAGCAGCTTAAGGATGAATATGTTTCGGTTGAGCATCTGTTGTTGGCGATGGTAGAGGACAAGTCTGGAGCGGCCGGCCGCATTCTGGCCGAACTTGGACTCACGCGCGACAAGCTGATGCAGGCGCTGCGACAAGTGCGCGGTTCGCAGCGGGTTACATCACCAAATCCGGAAGCAACTTATGAAGCGCTCGAACGATACGGGCGCGATCTGACCAAGCTTGCAGCGCAGGGCAAAGTCGATCCAGTTATTGGTCGTGATGAAGAGATCCGGCGCGTAATTCAGGTGCTGTCTCGACGAACGAAGAACAATCCCGTTCTGATTGGCGAGCCGGGTGTTGGGAAGACGGCGATCGTCGAGGGACTGGCCCAGCGCATTGTGCGTGGAGATGTTCCTGAGAGTTTGAAGGATCGGCGTGTCGTTGCGCTCGACATGGGCGCGTTGATCGCGGGAGCGAAATACCGGGGTGAGTTTGAGGAACGACTGAAGGCTGTTCTCAAGGAAGTACAGGAGGCTCAGGGCCAGATCATTCTTTTCATCGATGAACTCCACACGGTGGTGGGCGCCGGAAAGACCGAGGGGTCAATGGATGCCGGCAATCTTTTGAAACCGATGCTCGACCGCGGCGAGTTGCATTGCATCGGCGCCACCACACTCGATGAATACCGCAAGTACATCGAGAAAGATGCAGCCCTGGAGCGTCGCTTTCAACCTGTTTTTGTCGATGAACCTTCAGTAGAAGACACGATCTCGATCCTGCGAGGTCTGCGCGAACGATATGAGGTCCATCACGGCGTGCGCATCAAGGATTCCGCGCTGGTTGCCGCCGCAGTCCTCTCTCATCGCTACATCGCAGATCGTTTCCTTCCCGACAAAGCCATCGATCTCGTCGACGAAGCCGCGGCTCGGCTGCGCACTGAAATCGAGAGTGTTCCGGTTGAGTTGGATGAAGTACAGCGACGGGTAATGCAGTTAGAGATCGAGCGCGAGGCTCTAAAGAAGGAGAAGGACAAAGCTTCGAAAGACCGTTTGGACAAGTTGGAGAAGGAACTGGCTGATCTCAAAGCTCGAGCCGACGCTCTCCGCTCACAGTGGCAAGTCGAGCGCCAGGCGGTTGAACGTCTACGCAAATTGCGCCAGGAGATAGATCAAACTCGGATTGAGATCGAGCAGGCTGAGCGCGCGTACGATCTGAACAAAGCAGCGCAACTGCGTTACGGCAAACTCGCCGATCTGGAGCGACGGCTGCAGTCCGAGGAAGAATTGCTGCAGAAGAAGCAAGGCTCATCACGTCTGCTCAAGGAAGAAGTTGATGAAGAAGATATCGCAGAGGTAGTGAGCCGCTGGACCGGCGTACCAGTTTCAAGACTGATGCAAGGCGAAATCGAAAAGCTCCTGCAACTCGGCGAGCATCTGCACAAGCGCGTGATCGGACAGAACGAGGCAGTAGAGGCGGTTGCCGATGCCGTTATACGTGCTCGATCGGGTTTGAAAGATCCGGGCCGACCAATCGGTTCTTTCATCTTCCTCGGACCAACCGGTGTCGGCAAAACGGAACTCGCTCGCACGCTTGCCGAGTTCATGTTCGATGACGAGCAGGCAATGATCCGCATCGATATGTCTGAGTACATGGAGAGGCATGCGGTCTCGCGGCTGATCGGCGCCCCGCCCGGATATGTGGGTTACGAAGAAGGCGGACAACTAACAGAAGCAGTACGACGGCGACCTTACGCGGTGATTCTGTTTGATGAAATCGAAAAGGCCCACCACGACGCCTTCAATGTTCTGCTGCAGATCCTTGATGACGGCCGCTTAACTGATGGTCAGGGGCGCATCGTCAACTTCAAGAACACAGTCATCATCATGACTTCGAACATCGGTTCGGACAGGATTCTGGAGTTTAGCGGCAAGACTGATTCAGTCGCTTACGATCGCATGAAGGAAGCTGTGTTGACGGAAATGCGCCATCACTTCCGTCCTGAATTTCTGAATCGTGTTGATGAGATCGTGGTTTTCCATTCGCTCACGGAAGAGGACCTCAAGAAGATTCTCCAGATCCAGCTTGAACGTCTACGCTCTCGTCTGGCTGAAAGGCACATCAGTATCGAATTGACACCGAGCGCGGAAACTCACCTTGCACGCGAAGGCTATGACCCTGTCTACGGAGCGCGCCCATTGAAACGAGCGATTCAGAAGGAATTGGAGACGCCGCTTGGAAAGCGATTACTGGCTGGCCAGATTAAGGACGGCGATAAAGTGATTATTGATTGGAAGGACAATCAGTTCACGTTTGAGACGAAGGGAGCCGAGCCACAACCAGAAGCTGTGGCAGCTAACGCGTGACGTATGGGAAAGCCGGCTCTACTTATCGTCGACAATAACGAGGATCTCTTGAAGCAGATTCAGCGAGACCTCGAGCGCAGATACGGACGGCGTTATCGAGTTATCACTGCGTCGTCAGGTGAGGAGGCGCTTGCGACGCTGCATCAGTTGAGGAAAGACAGGCAGCGAGTTGCGGTTGTACTGGCCGACCCTAAATTGCGCGACATGGACGGAGTCGAGCTCCTGAAAAAGACACGCGCCATATTTGAAGATGCAAAATGCGTCTTGCTCACAGCATTCGATGAGAGTGAAAAAATCATTCACACACTGAAGGAATTTCGGATCGATGACTATCTGGTCAAGCCATGTCGGCCTCCTGATCATAAGCTCTATCCTGTATTTGACGACCTGATCGCGGATTGGGAATCACGTTTCGACATCGAGAACCTGCGAGTAATCGGGTCACGCTTCTCACCGGAAGCGCACCAGGTTCGCGATTTTCTGGCTCGCAATTGTGTTCCATTCGAGTGGCTTGATGTTGATCGTGATGAGGAAGCCCGGCGCGTGTTGGGCGATTCTGAAGCGAAGCCTTCAGGCTTGCCAGTGGTCATCTTTCCCGACGGCACCAAACTTACGCAGCCTACAAACGCCGAGATCGCAAAAAGGATTGGACTGAAGGTGCGTCCGGAAGGCGACTTTTACGACCTCGTGATCGTCGGTGGTGGTCCATCCGGCCTGGCCGCATCGGTTTATGGAGCGAGTGAGGGCCTGCGTACCGTGATGGTCGAACGTGACGCACCGGGCGGCCAGGCGGGATTGAGTTCGATGATCGAAAACTATCTCGGCTTTCCCGCGGGACTGAGCGGCGCTGATTTGGCTCGTCGTGCCGTTGCCCAGGCGAAGAAGTTCGAGGTCGAAATAATTAGTCCGCAGATCGTTACAAGTCTGCGAGTTGAAGGATCGACTCCGATCGTCACGTTGAGTGATGGTACGCAGCTGAGGAGCCATGTTGTTTTGCTCGCTACGGGGGTTCAATGGCGACGTCTTGATGTGCCGGGGATCGATCGATTGGTCGGCGCCGGAGTTTATTACGGCGGAACTTTAGCTGAGGCGTTTTTCTGTCGCAACGAAGACATCTACCTCGTTGGCGGCGCAAACTCAGCGGGCCAGGCCGCAGTTTACTTCTCGCGTTATGCGCGCACCGTGACGATGCTTGTGCGCGGCGAGACCCTCGACGAAAGTATGTCGCGCTACCTGATCGATCAGATCAAAAACACGCCGAGCATCAAGGTGCGTCTGCGAACCACCGTCGTCGAAGTGCGCGGTGAAGACCGGCTCGAAGCGATGACGATTTTCGACGCAGAGAAGAATCAGAAAGAAACGCTGCCGACTAACGCGCTATTCATTTTTATTGGCGCGCTTCCGCACACCGACTGGCTTGAAAACGTCGTCCGGCGCGATGATCACGGATTCATTCTCACGGGTCCTGATCTTTCGCAAGTCGATGGTAATGGTCATTTCCCCAAAGAATGGCAGCTCAATCGCGACCCTTACTGGCTTGAATCCAGCCAGCCCGGAATCTTCGCGGCCGGAGACGTGCGGCACGGTTCAGTCAAACGCGTGGCAGCCGGCGTTGGCGAAGGCGCCACGGCGGTGCAGTTCATTCATCAGTATCTGGGGTCGGTTGAAAGGTAAGTGATGAATAGCAATGGCGAGCATTCCGGAATTTCTTCGCTGCTAATCGCGACTGATGGTTCCGTCTATGCCGATGTTGCAACCGAGTATGGCGCCTGGCTCGCAGCTCGGTTGCGCGCTCGGATAACCGTGCTTTACGTGATCGATGCGCGCCGCCTCGCGGGCCATTTCATTAGAAACATTTCGGAGATTCTCGAGAGTTTTCCTTCCGAAGGAATCGCCGACCGAGTGCGCGACTATTACCGCAAGCAAGGGAATGAAGCTCTCGAGCGCGCAGCCAGTATCTGTGAACGCTATCGCGTGACCTGCCAGACCGATCTTCAAACAGGAAATGTCGTGAAGATTGTTGCCGACGCGTCGGTCGACGCGGATCTGTTGGTTATAGGTGCGCGGGGCGAGGATGAAGAGTTCGAAACGGGGTTTCTCGGATCAGTAGCCGAGAAACTAGTGCGAAAGGTCAACCGTCCGGTGCTGTTGACCGGTTTGCAGTTTCGAGAATTTCGACGGGCTTTGCTGGCTTACGACGGCAGCGCCGCCGCGCGTGAGGCAATGAAAATGCTGGCACGTTTGACAGCCGCCCTGGATATGGACGTGGATGCAGTGCAAATGGTCGAAGAAGGCGATTCGACGACGGCGTTGAAAGACGTCGTTTCTTACTTCAAGAATTATCCGGTTCGCTTGAGCACTCATTACCTGACCGGCGACAGCCACGCAGTGATTATCGAGCATGCGAAAGAGATCGGGTGCGATCTGATGGTGATGGGCGCCTACGACAATCGACTGGCGGACAGCCTGGCGCTTGGAACCACTACGGATTATTTGGTGCGCAACAGTCCTGTACCGGTCCTCGTGCACCACTAAGTGAGATTTTCTAGAAGCCAAGGAGGGAATCATGGCAAAGAACAAGGACAACCAGCAGCGGGAAGAACCGAGGCAAGCAGTTGGCGCTGGTCGGTAGTGAGCCTGGCCAACAACAGAACCGAGCGCGATAGCGCCGGGTCGTAATTCTGAATCTGAACAAGGAGGAAAGCCATGTTAATCGTGTACACAAGTAGTTGGTGGGCTTTGGTATTGCGAGGCGTCGCGGCGATCGCATTTGGGGTTTTGGCATTTGCCTGGCCACAGATCACCCTGACCGCGCTCGTGTTCCTTTGGGGTGCGTACGCGTTGGTAGACGGCGCGTTAGCAATTGCTGCAGGCATTAAATCTCACGGCGAGAGCAAACGTTGGTGGGTTCTGTTACTGGAAGGAATCCTCGGTGTGGCCGCGGGACTAGTCGCCTTTTTCGTACCGGCGATTACCGCGCTGGTCCTCCTGATTGTGATCGCCGCGTGGGCAATCGTAACCGGCGCTTTCGAAATCGGAGCAGCGATCCAGTTGCGCAAATACATTAAGGGAGAGTGGCTGCTGGCGTTGGCCGGCGTGGCTTCCATATTGTTTGGTGTCGCCTTGCTTTTCAATCCCGCCGCTGGGGCGCTCGCGTTGGTCTGGCTCATCGGAGCATACGCGATCGTGTTTGGCCTTCTGATGATAGTCCTGGGTGTGAGATTGCACAGCATGGTGAGATCCGCTGATCGGATGTCACCGCACGCGGTGTAAGGTTGCCGGTGATCAGCAACTCATGATCGGAAAAAGGGAAATGATGAGAGCGATGAAGTTCATAACTAACCACGGAACGCGTGTCGGGATTTTGTTGAGTGTGACAATCCTGAGTTGCTTATTGTGGGCGTGCAATCGGCAGGATGGTCGGACCGTTCGCCTAACATCAACTTCGGACCCGGCAGTCATCAACCCGGCCGGCACGGGGACACCGGCTTCAACCAGCCCTGCTGCCGGGCCAACCATGTCCTACGCCGACGTGGTGAGCAAAGCGGCGCCGGCGGTGGTAACGATTCATTCGCAAATGCGAGTTCGACAGCCGCAGCAATATCCATTTGGAAACGATCCGTCCTTTCGGGAGTTCTTCGGCGATCGTACTCCACAGCAAGCGCCTGAACGGCGGCAAGAAGGATTAGGTTCGGGCGTAATCGTCGCTCAGGACGGTTATGTTTTGACAAACCATCATGTCATTGATGGGGCCGATCGAATCAAGGTGGATTTGAATGACAATCGCACTCTCGAGGCTAAAGTTGTCGGCTCCGATCCCCCAAGCGATCTGGCAGTACTGAAAATCGAGGCTAGTGGCCTGCCAGTGTTGGCGCTGGGCGATTCAGATCGCACTCGAGTCGGCGATGTAGTGCTTGCCATAGGAAACCCTCTGGGTGTAGGTCAGACCGTTACCATGGGGATCATCAGCGCGAAGGGCCGGCAGACAGGGCTGAGCAATGGCAGCTTTGAAGATTTTCTGCAGACCGACGCACCGATCAATCAAGGTAATTCCGGCGGGGCCTTAGTCAGTACCAACAACGAGCTGGTCGGAATCAACTCGCAAATCCTTTCACCCTCGGGAGGCAGCATCGGGTTGGGATTTGCGATCCCTTCAAACATGGCCCGCAGCGTGATGGAGCAATTGATCAATACAGGCAAAGTAAGGCGTGGGCAACTTGGGATCACCGTGCTCAAGATCCCTTCGGAAGAAGCGTCGAAGTTGGGTGTCGATCAGGGCCCTGGAGTGGTGGTTTATCAGGTTCAACCTGGAAGTGCCGCTGATCGGGCCGGGCTGCGCAGGGGGGACGTTATCACTGCGCTCAATGGAACGGCTGTCAACGATCAAAACTCGTTTCGAAACACGATCGCCGGCGCCGCTCCAGGGTCGGAGGTAACGCTCACCGTCAAGCGCGACGGAAGAGAGCAACAGGTGCGTGCGACCCTCGACGAATTCACCCCCCAGGCTGAACAGCCACGCAGATAAGCATGAGAGGAGGAGAAAATGGCGGGTTTTATTGAGCGAGAGAGATGGAAGAGTTTTCTTGACGAGTTCACGAAAAGGAACCAGTTTCGCGCCACACGATTGGAAGTGGTCGGAGAGATTGGCGCACAGGAAGAGGAGGAATACTTACCGCTTGTTGGAGTGAGCTTTGAGCCCAAAGGGAGCGCTACTGGGAGTGTCGGAATTATTTTAGGTGGCGAATCAACGAAAGACGAGAGACATATAGAGCATCTTATCCCCAAGCCTGAACGGATCGCACCCCTGATTGGGCCTGAAGGTCTTGAAGGGGGGCTGGGCTTTGAAGATCAAGATGGTGGCAAGACGATTCTGACTTTCGCGAACCTGCCAGAGCTCCCGGAGAATACATCAGCGGTCGCTTCAGATTGATGAGAAGGTTCTGGGTGAAGAGCACGTCTTCACAGGAAGTCAGACGACAAGTGAAAGGGGCCGGAAGGCTTACCGGCCCTTTCCCTAACGCGTCAAGTGAGAATTTAATGATTCGAGGTTGCAGACACGGTTGAAGTGGCGTTTCTCGCTTGCGACATCTGCCAGTAGTCCTGAACGAAATCAAGCTGTTTTCCGTGTCCGTTGCTGGTGTAGAAGTCGTACTGCTTCATCTCCGCGTAGACCTGGTCATAGTTCCAATGATCGTGATTGAAACGATATAACGCAGCCATCACCCCTGTGCGATGACGCCCGCCCGCGCAGTGTACGTAAAACTTGCCCGTAGAGGGATCGTTAACGATTTTCAAAAACTCGGCCACCTGTGCCGTGCTTGGGTTCTTTTTGTCGACGATGGGAATGTTAACGTAGCGCATGCCGGCAGCTTCGACGGCTGGTGTTCCTTCTCCCTGGAGTTATCGGTTAAATCAATGACCGTATGAATTCCTAATGCCGCCAGACCTCTTAAGTCGTTTGCGTTAGGTCTGGAGCCGCGATAAAAACGCTCGTCCATTTGACCAAAGTTACTGATCTTAATATTGGGGAAATTGCTCTTATTTGACTTGGCAAATGAGCTGGCTGAAAGGGAGAAAACAACGGCCAGTATTGCTATAGCACTCAGGGAAGACTTTCTCACAAAATTCATCTTAAAAACTCCTTCAAGCAAAGTAGATAGGTTATTGCTAGTCGGGTGGCTGAGTTCGTCAAACGAAAGCCGCTATTCGTATCAAACTCGAGTTTAAGATTCAGGGAATGTTGAAGCAGTTGCACAAAATCTTGTGCCCTTTTTCGGGTGATGAAGTGTCGATTTGGTGAAGGTTTTGACCGGTAATTTGCTCAACATTCATTCGCTGCGACTGGAGGGAATTCTTTGTCGCGAGTCTACGAGAGTCGAGTTCTTAGCGCGTTGGTCAACTGCCTGCCACACTGTTTCAATGGCGTCAATAACCGAGTCAGGGCAAGTTTGAGGTAATTGGTGGCCTGTCTCGGGCAATACGACCAATTCAGAACCCTTTATCGCTCTATGAAGTGGGTATGCATGCTTCTCAGGTTCAAGCAACTGATCGTCGGAGCCGGTAACAATCACCACGGGCAGTTGCAGGTTTGAGTATCTCGAACTCAAGCTTTTCAAACTTGAACGGAGAGTTCTTTCGTCATACGCATAAGCTCTGATCTGTTTCGGCCTGGTCCACATCTCTGCAGACTGCTGAGCGTAGTTCTCCTGCACAGCTTGAGGGTGGTAAGCCGCTCTCAAGTTTACCTTCACGACTGCTGGTCCAAGCAAAGGTGTCAGTGTCTGAACGATGAGCTTTCCGAGCACTGGAATGCCAGGGATCAGTGACCACCATTCGAGGCTGACGTTTGGATACGCCGCCGGCGCCAGTAAAACGACGCCTGAGAGCTCGTCCTCATAAGCAACAGCCGCTGCCAAAGCGAGAGCGCCGCCCCAGGAATGTCCTACCAGGATCGGGTTCCGGATAGAGAGCTTGTTTAGCGCAGCGCGGAGGAGCGTAGCCTGCATTTCAACAGTCGTCGCCAAAGAATCATCGCGTTCACTACAGCCGTGCCCAGGACGATCAAACGCGATGACACGAAAAGATCGGGATAATTTATCGAGCAACGCCATGGTGTAATCCTGATGCGAACCGGGGTTACCATGAATCAGCACTACCGGCCGGCCTGATCCGGCACTGACATAGTGAAGGTTTAGTCCAGCCACTGAAACAAAGTGTCCTGTGCAAGTCGACTCAGAGTCCGAACGCAGGTCTACTCGATCGATGTTCGTTTCGCTTGATCTGGAGTTCAAAGACTGCGGCGGACCGTACGAGTTGGTAGCGCGGGCCCGGTGTTTTGCGAAGGTCACTTGCCGCCACACACGAGCACAGTAGCGAGTGACCAGATCAGAAGCGCCGGCCGGTACGACTGCCTGAACGAAAGCGTAAATGACCCGCGGCGGGGCAGTGATGTTTTGCGATATGAGAACATATTCGCTCTCCCACCAGCTCGGTGCAAACTTGGCTTTAAAGCGTCTTACCCCATCGAAGTTATAAAAGATGGTGAAGACTGCGGCCACAAATCGTGTCGCTTGCGAAAGCCTCGGGCTACACTGGACCAGCGAATCAATAGTGCCTTCCTGGGCCATTGGTGCGACGCCAAGCGTCGCGAGTTTTGCCCCGTCACGTTTAAGCGATTTCAGTGCTTCGACAACCAGCAGATCGGCAGTGCCGTTCGGCGCGTCCGGCAGCCGCAATACATCTTCAAGATACCAACCCTGCCGGGCTGGAATCGGACTGGCGGCAAGAAGGCCTACCAGCCTTCCCGTTGCATCACGCGCTGTGAAGTATTTCTTTCTTTCGCTGTGCTGGAAGAGATCGACCGTAAACAACCATCCAAATTTGGTTGGACTCCGGCGGGTCGTAAGCCAGCTCTTGCAAAGATGGTCCGTTTCCCTGATTAATTTTTCGTCTATATGGACGACCTTCGTAACTCGGACACCAGTGCGAAAGGCTTGGTTGATGCCGGCTCGGACCTTTTTGGCGCGGTCGCCGCGCGGAGACCAGGTGGCGAGATCAAAGTAGGGCGCTGAGCCGATTTTTACCGCGCGTAGTCCCAATTGATAGCTGTGTTTTGCAAAGCGCTCGCTGACCGGTAAGAACCCAACGGTACGACCCTTTGCGCTTGCCGCTCGGAGAAAACGGTCCGTTAGAGCCGCCTGGTTGCCGGCGCTTGCCAGTGGCTCTCCCGGCGCCAACCATACTCTGCCAAACTCGTTGTAGCTGATCGCTCCTTCCGTTTCCGGACAAGACCAGAGACGTACCCCTGAGGCAATAGCAACGAGCGAGTGCGCGTTGTACCCATGCAGCTCATGCAACCGAAGCAGCTCTGTAGTTGGATCCGGCAGAATGACACGATGGGCGTAGCGGATCCGCAGTTGTAGGTAGCGCCCTATGACGCCGGCGCCACCGCTGGCAGGAATCAACCACAGATGGTGGCTTAAGAAATGAAAGAACATCGGCGAGTTGTTGTGCCGCGGTAACAGGGAGACTTTGAGAAACTAATAAAGGAACAGCACTACGAAGTCAAACGTCATCAACTTAAGGTGATGTCTGAATTTGAAATCTTCTCTGCGGTTCTCGGCGTATCTCTGCGTTTGAGTTGGCGTTTAACTCAGAGAACGCTGAGATACGCCGAGAACGCAGAGAGAATCGAACCAGACCGCCGTTACTGCGACGAAGTATTCGGGATCAAACTTAACGCATTGTAGATGCTTTCGGGATGTGTTTGCGGAATCTGGTGACCAGTGTTCTTCAGCTCCATTAACTGCGACTGGCCGATCGACGTTTTTAACCGAATCGCATTGTGTTCAGCAGACACGACCTTATCGTGATCGCCAGTCACGATTACGACTGGAATAGTTATTTCCGAATAGTGCTTGCTTACCTGCTTGAGCTCCTGGTCCAAACCATACTCATCTTCGAGAATTGCCCGCACGTGCTTGTGGCCAAGCCATGAAACAGAAGCGTGGCGCAGATACTCGTCCGGCACACTATCCGGATAGAATGCCTTCCGCAGTTCTTTCTTGAGAAGATTCTTTCCCATGATGACTCTGCCTATTGTAAGACTCATGTCACCAAGCACCGGAGTCTTGAGTACCGCGCGCATAAACTGATCGGGACCGCCGTCAGCGTAAGCAGCCGGCGCGAGCAGCACGATTGCCGAAAGCTCCGTCGGGTAATCGACCGCATACGCGAGTGCGAGAGAGCCGCCCCAGGAATGGCCCACGAGCACCGGACGAGTAACACCTATGTGAGAAAGTGTCTCATGCAACAAGCGCATCTGATACTGTAACGTAGCATCTGAGTCCCTGGGTCGATCGCTTTTCCCATGCCCGGGTCGATCGATGGCAATCACTCTGTAATTGCGACATAACCGGCCCAAACTTTGGAAATCAAAGTCATCGACACTCCCGGCGTTTCCATGGATCAACACGACGTCGTGTCCGGCACCCGACTCGACATAACGCACCCGAGTGTTTTCAATGTTTATGAAGTGTTCCTTCGGCTGCTCACACTCATCGGCATAGTCTGCGCCCGCGATCGCAACATGCAGCGAACCGCTCAGAAGAGTTAATAGAATGAGTGCATAAACTTTAGTCATTTCACGACTCGCTCGTTGCTATCGATATTTTAGCGCGGCGCAAAACGAACGCGATACTGTCAGTTCTATCAGGCTTCGAACCTCACCGTCCTGGATTTGGTTCAGAGCCTGAAAAGTGGCGGCATCTGGTTGAGCGTTACTTCGAGCATTACAATAACATCAGCCTGAACGGCGCCGGTTGACTACATGACACCGAAGGACATGCGCACCGGGTGACAAGGGAGAGAAATGAGGGAACCAATGCCGAAAACAATCTCAAGGGATGAACTGAGGCAGAAGATCGACCGGAAAGATAATTTCCTTCTCGTCGAAACACTACCGCCGACTGCTTATCATCATAATCATTTACCGGGAGCACTAAACCTACCGCCTGACAAGGTCACTGAGCTTGCCTCGCAGCTTTTGCCTGACAAAGGTGCGGACATCGTTGTCTATTGCGCTAATCCTACGTGACATGCTTCCGAGAACGCCGCCCGTGAGTTGGCGGCGCTAGGCTACACAAACGTGCGTGACTACGCCGAAGGCAAGCAGGACTGGATTGATGCCGGTCTGCCAGTTGAAAGTGATCACAAACATTGATCATCGAGATAGGACGTTGCAGGATTCTATGCGGATTTGGAATTAGTCGCTGTGTGCCATGTCGTGCAGCCTCTTAAGCTGATCCAAGGTTTGCGCTTCGAAACCTAAGCGCCGCTGCAATTGTCAGCAAGATGAAAATCAATAATGTGGAGAGCTGCGCGACCAGAAATGGCGGGTCAGTTTGAGTTGGCGCCAGAGCTTTCAGGGCTGGCACTTTCTGAAAGAGCTGCGCGATCAAAACGAACACATTCAGATACAGGGCAATCATCGCAGGGTAATTTTGCCGGGGCGCCCTTTGCCAGCTGTGTGTAACGCCGTCCACCCATCCACCACCCTATTTGTGATATGCCAAGGCTTTGCTATTTGATCAGCTCATATAGCAACGAACTTGCACGAATATTTTCGGATCGATATTGGAGGCTGCCTACCTGGCCCGGATGAGCTTCGACTGAAGTTAGACCTTACTGTCAATACTGACAGTTACTGACTGCCGAACCTTGCCTAGAATTCAAAATGAGATGCTTGTGTGCCGTAGAGTTCTGGGAAACTGTAGGAAAGCAGAAAGAACATCAATCATGAACCTGTCGCGATTCATCTGTATCCTCACCATCCTGTTGGCATTTATGGCGCTTGTACAAGGCCAGCAGCCAGTTCGACCTGTGTCAAAAAACGTGACTGGGTTGACCGTTACAGAGAAGGCGGAACCTGATCGTGACGCGGGCACTGCAAACATTTTTGCCCGTGCGAGCGCTCCACTTTTGGAGACCATCAATGCTGGCGGTTCAGATGCCAAGCAACCACAAGCCGACCCCGCTGACCAGTGGCACTTTCAATTCACTCCCTATTTATGGATCGTAGGTGTCTCTGGCAGGGCCGGCTTAGGGTCCCTGGCTGTCGACGTCAACACCGGGATCACTGACTCTGATATTCAACTGAACTTCGGTTTCATGGGGACTTTTGAAGCTCGCAAAAAGCGGTTAGTTATCCTGACGGATTTGCAATTCTCGAACCTGGGTACTGATAGACCCAGTCCGGGTCCGTTGTTTTCCGGTGCGAGTGCCGACTTTAAGACTTTCATTTTAGAGCCTCAAGTGGGCTATCGAATCTTCGATAATCCGGAGAAGGAAGCTTTCTTCGGTGTGCTGGGAGGTGTTCGTTACTGGCACTTAAAAACCGATCTGACCGTCAATGCAGGCTTGCTTCCCGGCGGCACCGCAAGCCGCAGCCGCGGTTGGGTGGACGGTATCGCAGGTGTGCGTGGCAAGACCAATCTCACGCCGAGATTCTTCGTCACCGGAGAGGCTGATCTTGGTGGTGGTGGCTCAAATTTTACTTACCACTTTTTTGGTGGCGGAGGTTTCCTGGTCGGCAGGCGCTACGCGTTGATCGCTGGATACCGTTATCTCAACGTTAACTACAACAAGGATCGTGTTCTCTTCGACATGGCCTTGCAGGGCCCACTGTTTGGGTTCGGAATCAAGTTCTAAACCAACCCAGAGTTTAATGCTCCGAAGAAACTGCTCCTGAATAGCGGGTGCGAGCGATAAAGTGGCGCAAATTTCTGTAACCGATGCTAACTGAGATCGCGATTGCCGTAGTCATTGTGTTTGTCTGCCTGTTGCTTCATGTGGCCGGAATACTGCTGATGGCTGAATGGTTGTTGCAGCGCCGGCAGTATTTCGAGCGCTCAGCCGCCAGAATACACTTCAGCATTCTGATGATTGCTCTCATCTCCGGGATCATGCTTTTACACGTAGCCGAGTCCAGCCTGTGGGCCACATTCTATTGCACCAGCGAATTGTTCCCGGACTTCGAGACCTCGCTTTATTTTTCGCTGGTGAGCTACACGGCGATAGGTTATGGCGATGTGGTACTGCCGCAAAATTGGCGGCTATTGGGTGCGATTCAGGGCGTTTCCGGAGTTTTGCTTTGCGGACTTTCTACTGCGTTCATCTTCGCGATTATGAACGCGATGTTCAAAGCGAGAATGCAACAACAATCCCGATGGCAGTAGACGCCGGCGCCTCACCAGACACTGTAAGAAGTAACAGGTACCACAACACTCACGTCACCATAGAATCTCGCCCTTAAACGCCGTCGTGGGAGGGGGTTAGTCATGAGTTGGCTCGATCGATATCGCTTGAAACTATATGTCCGTCAGTCGATCTGGATTTTTCCGGCACTCAGTATCGTTCTCGGATTGCTCGCGGTGATACTGCTCCACCGGGTCGAGCGCACAATGGGCTGGGAGCTTACGGTCAGCCAGGAAACTGCGCGGACGGTAATGAGCACTATCGCCGCAGCGATGTTCACACTGGTCGTGGTTGGCTCCTCCGCCGTGCTGCTTGTGGTCCAGCTCGCCAGCGCTCAACTCACCCCACGCATCATTGCATTGGTGTACCGCGACAACCTCAGGAAACTCACTTTGGCGGTGTTTGTCTTTACTTTCACTTTTTCGGTTGGTGTCCTGGTTAGGATTGAAGGCAGCGTGCCACTCCTGACGAGCTACATTGCGGCCTATGGATTCCTGATCAATCTGGGCCTTTTTCTCCATTTCGTCGATAGCATCGGAAAAACTGTCAGGCCCAGCTCAGCTCTCCGGTTTCTTGGCCTGGCCGGCAGGGAAGTCATCCAAAGTCTTTACCCTTCACAACTCAAGAGTCATCATCCGGTGGTGGAAACTCCGGTCGAAGTTCTAAACCGAGAACCCAGCCGTATCGTAGTCAACGAAGTTGATGGAGTAGTCCTGGCGTTCGATCGCAGAGGTCTTGTCTCCCTCGCAAGAAATTCAAACTGCCTCATCGAGTTGGTTCCGGAGGTCGGCGACTTCGTCGCAGCAGGTGAGCCTCTGTTCCGAATTTTTGAGGGTGGCCAGGATATTCCTGCGGATCGCTTACACAAATCGGTTGCCCTGGGCCAGGAACGCACGCTTGAACAAGATCCGATGTATGCGTTTCGCGTTATTGTCGACATCGCGTCAAAAGCCCTCTCGCCTGCCATTAACGATCCCACTACAGCAGTATTGGCGATCGATCAGATTCACCATCTCCTGCGTGCTGTCGGCTCTCGCAATCTTGCTGAAGGACATGTGCCGGACAGGAACGGGCAAGTTCGACTTGTTTATCGCACGCCCGACTGGGAGGATTTTGTTCATCTGGCGGTCACCGAGATTCGCCAATACGGGCGCGAAAGTATTCAGATCATGCGCCGTCTCAGAGCCATGCTTGAAAACCTCATCCAGACCTTGCCGCGGCGCCGCGCGGCGCTGTTGCAAGTGGAGCTCAATCTGCTAGTGGCTTCATCGAAGCGGATGTTTCCAGATCTGGACGATCAGGTTCTGGCGAAAACAGCAGACTTGCAAGGTATGGGTGGCGGTGACAAGCGCCGTGAACAGGGTGTTTCAGCCATCGCCTAGCATCGTTCACTTCCTGACTGAGTTGTTCTGGTCCATTTGCTCATTTGGCCTTGCACTAAGAGTCTGATTTCTCTGTGCCACCTCTGTGTCTCTGTGTGTCTGTGGTTGTTCTCCTAAGCAATCGTCAAGCACAGAGAACACAGAGGTTGCACAGAGAAGAAAGCTCGCATGCCATCGGAAGTCCCGACCGCGCTTATGTCCCCAAGCACTTTCGCATGCTTTAAACGCGGCCGGGACAAGAGGTGTTCTCAAACAGGCAGAACACCTTCAAGCCAACTGCGCCCAATTGCTGGTGGCGCCCGTCACCAACGATAACGTCGAGCGAGTTGGTCCAGTATGCAACATACCTGTGAGTCTATTGGACAATTACTCTCGAACCCACTGGCAAAATTTACAGGGCTCTATCCATGAAGAGACAAAATCTCTGCCGCTGATCTTTGTGCGCCTCGACCTGTAACTTTTGCCAGTTTCTGGCCTTTGCAGGCTCCGCTACATTTCCGACCAATCGGGAGCTCTACCCGAACACACGTTGGAGTTGAAGGAGAAGGTATGAGGACCAACTGTCGATCCTGGAAAACGATTGCAGGTTTTAGTTTGGTATTAATCACTCTCTTTTTGTTTCAGAGTAGATCTGCGCTGGCACAAACTCAGGCCCCCCCCAAACAAACACCCGAGGTAGAAGAACTAAAACAGCGCCTGCAACAGCTCGAGCAGACAGTATTGGAGTTAAAAGGACAAATCAATGCGATTGAAGACGCCAAGAAACATAACCCAGCTCCAGCAATAGTCGAGGCGAACTATTCGGAACCAGCCGCAGCGACGACTGCTGCTGCGCCTCCTGCCAAACCTCAGAACAGTCAGGGTGAAAGCACATTTGAGATTTATGGTTTTGCGATGCTCGACGCGGGTTATCAATTCAAGCAAAACGATCCGGATTGGTTCGATGTGGTCCGGCCCACGAAGTTGCCGTCGTTTCCGAATGAGTTTGCACCGAATGGCAATACTTACTTTAGTGTCAGACAAAGCCGTCTCGGTGTTAAGTCCTCAACCCCAACTAAATACGGCGAACTAAAAACACAGTTTGAATTCGAGCTGTTTGGCACTGGTGCGCAGGCCGGCCAAACAATTTTCCGATTGCGCCATGCTTGGGGAGAGTTGGGCCAGTTCGGCGCCGGCCAGCAGAACACGGTATTCATGGACGGGGATGTGTTTCCAAACACGATTGAGTATTGGGGACCAAACGGAATGGTTCTGTTCCGGAACGTGCAGTTCCGCTGGATGCCATTGAGGGGACGCAACGCCGTATCGATCGCTCTCGAGCGACCGGGCGCCAGCGCTGACCAGGGTCGGTTTGTAGATCGGATTGAGCTACAGGGGGTGAAGGGGCACTTTAATCTGCCGGACCTTACTGCGAACGTTCGATTCACTCGCGACTGGGGTCACTTCCAGGCAGCGGGCCTCCTCAGGCGAATCGCATGGAGGGACACCAATAACGACGCGTTCGATTTGAGTGGAAGCGCAGTCGGAGCCGGTATCAACCTAACTTCCGCTCTTAAGTTTGGCGAGAACAGCACTGGAAAGTTTGCGTTTGTTTTCGGCCAGGGAATCCAAAACTACATGAACGATGCGGATACTGACGTCGGCATCGAGTCGAATCTCGCTGCTGGAGATCCGCGACGCCCGATCGTTGGTAAGGCGTTGCCAATGTGGAGCTTCATTGCTTACCTGGACCACAACTGGAACAAGCGATGGAGCTCGTCCATCGGCTACTCAATGATGGATGTCGACAACTCAAATGGTCAGGCAGCCGACGCCTACCATCGCGGCCACTACGCTTCCGGCAACCTGCTCTACTACCCATGGGCCAACGTACTGATGGGCGGTGAGTTCATTTGGGGACGACGGGAGAATTTCCTTGATGGCTTCAAGTCTGACGATTTCCGTATCCAGTTTTCCTTTAAATACAACTTTTCAAAATCACTCAAGTTCTGATTTTGAAAAACGAAGGAGCTGACTGGTGACGCACAAATAAGGGCTTTCTCTGTTGCACAGAGAAGAGCATTTAATCGCAGTCAATGGGTGTCATAAAGAAGGAGAGAAACATGAACAAAGCACTGGATCGAAGTTTGATAAAGCGATTACTCGAAGCTGACTGCGAAGATCCGCTTGCGAGCACGGACGAGTTGACTTCGCAGGAGATTCCCCCTGGCGTCGATCGCCGTACTTTCCTCATGAGAAGCGCCGTGGGCGGTGCTGCCGCCGTGATGATGGGTAGCTCTGTCTCGGCCCAGGAGAGAACAGCGAAGGCCCTCGCAACGATGCCGCAGCAGACGACGGGGCGTTCGACCGCGATACCGCCACCCACCGGGAAGACGGGGCCGCCGCCACCACTTGACAAAGACCTGAACGTAGTCAAAAAGGGCCAGGGGCCGGTGATGACGACGGCGGACGAGTTCTACAAAGTCGGGCCCGGCCCATCGAGCTCGCACACGATCGGCCCAATGCGTATCACCTACGATTTCTACCAGCGGGCTACTAAACTGCCCGCTGATAAACTCGCCAAAGCCACGAAGCTTCAGGTCAACCTTTTTGGAAGCCTCAGCGCTACTGGCAAGGGACACGGCACGGAACGGGCGGCACTGGCTGGACTAGTAGGAAAAGAGCCGGCAACCGTGGACCCGAAATTCCTGGACAGCCTCCGAGACATGCCCGACCAGACGTTCCCGGTGAAGCTCGGCGATAAGTCGATCGACGTCAGCCTCAAGGACGTCATCTACGATGCGACCAAGGGCGACTTCAAGCACCCGAACACGATGACGGTCAAACTCCTTGCCGGCAACGAAGTGCTGCTCGAACAGGAGTACTACTCAGTGGGCGGCGGATTCATCGAGTGGAAAGGCTACACGCCTCCGAAGAAGAACGCGCCGAAGTATCCTTTCCGATTGATGAAAGAACTGCGGGCCCATGCCGACAATAACAAAATCTCGATTGCTAAGGTGATACTTGCGAATGAGATGTCGATCGCGGGCAGATCGGAAGAGGAGGTATATGCCTTCATCGACAAGATCATCAACGCGATGGTGGCGACGGTAAAGTCGGGGCTTTCGATGCCGGAGGACGACGTGCTGCCTGGTCCCATCAAACTGCACAGCAAGGCGGCAACGGTTTACAAGAGGGCCCTGGATGACAAGTATGCGGCGGACAAGGGCATCGGCGCGCTTTCGGCATTCGCGTTGGCGGCATCCGAAGAAAACGGGCGCGGCCACCTCGTTATCACGGCTCCGACCGGCGGTTCCGCCGGCGTTATGCCGGCTCTGGTCTATGGGCTCCTTGAGGTCCGAAAGCTCGACCGGCAGAAAATCCGTGATGGCATGCTCGCCGCTTTGGCGATCGGCTACCTCTGCAAGCACCATGCGACTCTGTCTGCGGCCGAGGGCGGCTGCCAGGCAGAGATAGGCGTGGCGTCGTCGATGGCCGCGGCATTAACCGCTACTGCGTACGACGCAGAATCGCGCGTGGTAGAGAATGCTGCCGAATCGGCTCTGGAACATCACCTGGGAATGACCTGCGACCCGGTCGCTGGTTACGTGCAGGTTCCCTGCATTGAGCGATGCGCATTCGGCGCGGTCAAGGCATGGACCGCCTACGCGATCGCCAGCAACGAGATCGCGTCCAGGCACCGCGTCGATTTCGACGCAACTGTGATGGCCCTGGCCGAAACCGCAAAAGACATGAACAGCAAGTACAAGGAAACGAGCGAGGCCGGCCTCGCCCTCTCCGTGACGCTCTGCTGATCTGCGCTTATCCAATGAGCCATTCACAGATTACGCAGAACTGTTCTGTGTAATCTGTGGATGGATTTACCAGCGCTGACTGCATTTTTCCGCAGAGCTTTGGAGGTAGGTCCAAGATGCCGGTATACCGCGAATACATTAAGCTCTCAATTGTATTGGCATTGACGTCTTTTATGTTGTCCTCGGTCTCTGCCTTCGGACAGTCGCCGGCAATCAACAGCACTGAAAAGAGAATCGCGGTCGCTGAGAAAAAAGTTACGGCCGATGAGCCCAAGCCAAAAGACCTGCAGAGCGAAGTTGAGGCCATGAAGGCCGAGAACGCCGCGGTTCGAGAACTGCTTCGCAAGATGGAGGAGCAGCAGAAGACATTACTCGAACAGGTTGATCGTTTGGAACGACGACTTGCCGGCACTGCAACGGATTCGCAGTCTGATAGCCAGCCAACTGGATCACCGGCAACGGCAGATGCCGCTACGCCGATATCGAATGCCGCGTCGAATACTCCACCAGCAGAGACAGATTCAGCCAGCACCTCCACACAGCCCGCGCCCGTTGCCGCGCAACAGGCAAACGACGAGCGTTATAGAGATGGGATCATAATCTGGCAGACTTCCAAAGACGCAAAGGTGCCGTTCCTGCTGAGGTTCAACAACAATACCCAGCTCCGGTATCTCAACACACTTTCCGGAGACGATACTTTCACCGACCACCTGGGCGTTGTCCGCACGGTTAATAAACGCAACGATATCACCGTAAATCGCTCGATGTTTATTTTAGGAGGTTACATCTTCGACGAGAGGGCGAAATATAGCCTCACCGTCTGGACGTCTGCAGGGGCCGCCTCGATCGTCGTAGCCGGGAACATTGGCTGGCAATTCAACAAGCGCTTCACGCTCACTGCAGGTTACACGGGTGTTCCAGGGAGCCGATCGCTTGTTAATACCTTCCCATATTTCACCGCAACCGATAGGAGCATGGCGGATAATTTCTTCCGACCGGGCTTCACCCAGGGAGTATGGGCGAACGGCGACCTCGGGCACGGGCTGAATTATCTGGCATTCGTCGGCAACGCTCTCAACAGCATAAATATATCGGCCGCCAAGATCGATACCAATCTGCTCGTTTCGGGCAGTGTTTGGTGGGAACCGCTGGGGCGATATGCTGAACCAGGCAAGTCAGTCAACATGTACGATGATTATTTTGCAAAGAAAAAGGTTCGTATTCGCCTTGGTACCTCGTTTACAAGATCTCGCGAGGACCGGTTTTCAAATCTCGATCAATCGAGTCCTGACAACACTGCGCTGTTCAATTCCGACGGCGTACTTACGTTCTCAACCGGAGCGTTTGCACCGGGTGTGACCGTTGACAAAGCTCTCTACAAGATGTCGGCGATCGACGGCGGTATCAAATACAACGGACTTGCGGTCAACGGGCAATACTTCATGCGTTGGCTGAGCGATTTCGAGGCCGACGGCCCGATTCCGGTTACATCGACGTTCGACCACGGGTACGAATTGTCGGCGAGCTATTTTGTCGTTCCTAAGAAACTGCTCGTGTATGTTCGCGGCTCCCAGGTCTTTGGAGAGTTTGGCAACTCGCACGAGTACGCTGGCGGCGTCAAATGGCATTTCCTTCCAACCGAGCGTTTATGGCTCAACGCCGAGCTGATGCGGGTTAACAGATCACCTTATAACGGGGCTTTTACTCCATATACAGCGGGAATGAACGCTTGGGCGCCGATGATTCAGACGATCATCGCTTTTTGACCAATCGTCAGTTTAATAGCCGAACAATCAGCTTGCTCGTGTGAAGCTGGCGGCCTTCTTTTCTTTTTCCATGGTCGCAACCATTTCCCTGGAACCCGACCCCCACTTTGAGATCGTTCTAAGAGCGTCAGTGAAAGGAACGTCCAGGGGATGCACGCGTTTCCGATCCAAAATGTAAACCGCGCCCGCAAGCGGTGTAGGGATCGACGGAACAAAGACCGTATATCGACCATCGTCGAACTCTTCAATTATAAAAGACGGAACGAGGCCTTCTTCGATTTCAACAAACGCTGGCTTCCACACCTTCTCTTGACTCGACCCGGCCAGTTGCTGCGTGAGACTCCTGATTAACGCGTAGCCTGGGATTCGTTCGAACAAGGTTGTCTCCATTCGCTCTCGGACAGCCGCTCCTATCCGAGTATGGACGATCAGACCGATCAGCAAGCAGAACACGAGCACGAACAGAAGCGACAGGAGCGTTTCAGCAGGAAGGGAGTCCGGGAGAAGCAGCGCAATTGGCTGGACCAGGCTGACGACCGACTTCATGGCCTTCAGCAGTAAGAGGATCGCGAGGTAAATCGGAACGACAATGAGAAAGCCGGTAAGTAACAACCTTGCAACAACCATGAATCCCTTTTTCATCCCCACACCTATTCCTCGTATTGGTTGAATGCCTGAAGTCATCCATCATTAAATGCAAACTTTTTACTGTATCGTCCCAGTTTCAAAAACACACCTGTCAAAACTTACAGTATCTTTCGTCGCTGCCGTCCAATAGGATCTGACAACCGAAACCCCAAAATCCGCGTGATAAGCAGTTGTGAATAAACCTTGACCCGAAAGTCGGACGTGACACGTGTGAGGAGTGTCGGTTCGCGATACTGAAAGGAGAAAGTAATGTCGGTTAATAATCCAAAGGAGATGTTCGTACTATTACTAAGTGATGTGCGACGAAAGACTGAGCGTTCGATTGACTTCTATACGGAGGCAAGCAAGCTCGCTGAAGAACCGGAAATCAAAGAAGCGATCGATGCCAGAGCGTTCGTAGCACAAAAGTCCCTCGACAAGATCGATGAGGCGTTCAGGCTAATCAGTCAAAAGCCTGTTCCGCTCACCGGTCGCACCGAAGAAGTCTTTGTTGAGGACTTCCGCCGTGAACTTGCCGAAATCAAGTCCCCGGTTGTAAGACGAATTTTCGTCTTGTCAAAGCTGATGCATTTGACTCATTGGCGAATCGGAGAATACATGGCTCTGGTCGCAGCCGCAGATACGACGGGTAACTTTGGTGTAGGTGTGCTGTTGGAGAGCTGCCTCGGAGACTATCTCGCCTTTGTTGAGAGAAATCGCCGAATTATCAGGAAGCTGGCAGAGATGAAAGCCAGCACCAGGGCAACCGCTTAAAGCAAGCAGGGAAATCGTTCAGGGTGCAGTAATGCTCTGCACTACCTGAACAACGAATCCCCGACGCCATTCAGGGCCAGAAGCGACGGCCGATCAGCGTCGGGGATTCGTGTCTATGCAGTACCAATGCAGGAATTGTTCTGCCTTCCTGTCAAAACTACTAGTTGTCAGGTTTCCACGTACGGACTAGTTTCTAATTCATTGACAATCTCTTATGTCGGGTTGCGAGGCAACGCTGCTCACCATATTTCGCGGAACCCGTTTTATTTAGTGACTGTAACGTGACCTCCGAATCGACTCAAACCCGCATGTGGATACGAAACCCCTTCTAAACCACAGGCTTAAAAGCGCGGCTTGGTCATTGTAGCTGTGGCTCGTTATTTGAAGGAGGACCATACACAGATTGGAGGCACGTTTCTGGATTCATCACGAACTTACGAGTGGATCATTTGAGTCGGTGAGGTAAAGGGCGAGCAGCGACACGTTTCCTCGAACCCGGCCGCCCAATCCTCTGGGAGTTGCGGCAAACCAAGCCATTGATGTTGGCACTTTAGGTTTTGGGAATAAAGAACCTGAATGCCAGGGACCAACGACAGACCTAACGAAGGAAGGACAAGATGAAGTTACACAAATACGTGCCGCTAATCATAGTGGCGATCGTGCTCACGGTGGGTGTATCGAATGCTCAAGTGCAGCAGAAAATTTCAGAACCCGATCTGAAAGACCTTCTCGCACGCATTGATGCGGATACTGACCGCTTCGCCAAGAGCGCAGACAAGGCGCTGGACAAGTCAGGCTTTAACAAGTCGGCCAGGGAGGATGAACTGAATGCCCACGTCAAGCGCTTAAAGACCGCCACTGAAGCGTTGAAGAATGATCATACGGCGGCAAACGCCAAATCGAACTTCGAAACCGTGCTGCACCATGGAGTGGCTATCGAGAACTTCCTGAGGCGAAACCCGCTGGACGGTGTAGAAGAGGAGTGGACAGCCTTGCGGAGCGATCTGGGGGACCTGGCGAGTGGTTTCAACATCACCTGGGAGCAAGGACATGCATTAGGTGCTCCTGTTGGTGAGGCCGATATCAAGAATCTCCTGCAACACATTGAAGATATGGCTGACAAGTACAAACTGACCCTCGACGCTGCGCTCGATAATTCTCCCTTGAATAACACGAGTGCTGAGGACGAGATTAACGCCGTCAACGCCGACTTTCGCAAGGCGACCCGTCATCTCGAGGATGTTCGCAATGACGAAAGCGCTCCGCAGGCCGCCAAAGAAGTTCTGATTAAAGCGAAACGGATCGATGGCTTCCTGCAAAAACACAGTGCGAAACTCACGCCCGAGGTGCAGAGTTCCTGGGGAGCGGTGCGAACCGACTTGGAACGGCTTGCGCGCCTCTACAACCTGAAAGCGCAGTGATAGTGATTTCAGCGACGCGTTGGTGAATGAGCAAAAGCCTGCGACGCCAAAGAAACGCCTGAAGTCAGATTCATTCAAAAACCGAGGTGTGCCGGCAACCTTTTAACAGGAGGAAAGGCCAGCAACCCACACCTCGATGAGTGGGCCGGGGGGATTTTGGGGCGAGAACCCGGCCCACTGAGAACACCGTTGGCTAAATGGGTCAACTGTAGGGGAGGCGCACTGATGATGAAGAAATTCGTAGGGGCGGGTGTCGTTATGCTTTCGGCACTGCTCATCTTTGGATGTCAGTCTCAGGAACGGGGGGCTGCTTCAAACACGCCGGCTGCTTCTACTGCCACGCAGAACAAGCCGGATCCAAAGCTGGTAGAAGAAGTGAAGGCAACGCTGGCAAAGCACGACAAGGCGCTCAACGATAAGAACATCGAAGCCGTCATGTCGACGTTCTCAACCAACCCCCAGACCGTCCTGCTCGGAACAGGGGAGGGCGAGCGTTTTGTCGGCCAGCAGGCAATTAAAGAGGCTTACACGGAGATTTTTAAAGACTACGATCCCGGGACACTCATTTCCAACTGTGATTGGAAGACTGGTGAAACAGACGCAACAGGCACGAGCGCATGGCTCGCAGCGACTTGCAAGTTGCAGGACTCAATGAAGAACAAGAAACGCGACTACGTGCTCAACGTTTCCGGCGCATTGGAGAAGGAGGGCGCCGATTGGCGTTTTGTGATGCTCCACATGTCGAACAGCCCGCCGCCACCACCTGCCGCCGCAAAGGCCGGCGACTGAGATCGCATACCCTTCTTGAATTCAGATCGGAGAACATGATGAGTAAGCACACAGAGCCCGCTGAACAGGACGCTGAATCGAATGATTCGCAACTGAAGAACAGAAGAGACTTTCTGAAGAGCCTCGGAAAGTGGTCGACAATCATTATCGGCGGCGTTGCTTTAGGCGGCACGGTGGCGCCTAAGGACACGGCCGGCTGGCTCAATGGCGGCGGAGGTTGGGTCAACGCACGAGGCGGCGGTGGCGGCTGGGTTAACAGGTCGGGTGGTGGTGGCGGTGGCTGGGTCAACAGGTCGGGCGGCGGTTCATGGGTTAACCGTAGAGGCTATTGACCGTGTTGGTTGCCTCAAGATGAGGTGTGTACTTGAACGCTGTCACCTACAACATCCCCGCGCATTTGTTTGATTCTTATCAGGGGCGGAGGGTCATCGTCCGCTCCGATAATCCTAACGAGCTCGTCATCTATCTCTCACGAGCAAATCTGGAAAACGTCCTGTACGCGCAGTTGACTTCTCTAACGGTAGAACTGGATCTGGATCCGCTCTTGTCCTGGACTTGTGCTTTGCCTATTGATGTGTTGGTGCGGAATCCCGCGGCCGAATACCCTTTGCTTTACCACTTCTCCAGGCTTCTTGATAAGCATCCGGTCAGGATTTCGATTCCAGTTAAGACGGGATTCGTAAAGGCGGTCCGTTTAGCACTGGCCTTAGGTTTTTCCGTCAAACTAGAAGTGGGCCAACCGGACGTTTGCCTCATTGCGGAGATGGCTGAAGTTTTGGATCTCTATCTCCATCGCTCTGAGGTTTCGCAACCCGTTGAATACTTTCACAGCACTTTTCTCTCTTTCTTCAATCACCAGCAATCTCCAAACCTTTGGTTCGTTCAAGAGGAAGATCCGGAACACTTTCGTTTCATAACGAATGAAGGTGAGGAAACTGTCTCGCCGCGGTTTGGGGAAATCGATTTAAGAGAGCTCAAGCTGATTGTAGGCGCTCAGCAGACGGCATCCACATTGAATAAGTCGGAGTGCGACGGCTGCGAGTTCTTCGGAACGTGCGGCGGATATTTCAAGTGGCCGAACAGGGAATTTGATTGTGATGGCATTAAGACTTTGTTCTCTCGGCTCAATCTGGCAGCGGAAGAGTTACGCAATGACCTCGCCTCTTTTCAAGAGCTGCCGGGAGGACTACCAGCATGATGAGAAATCACTTGTCGGTCATTCTTCTTCCGACAAATAAATGCAACGTAAATTGTGAGTACTGCTTTGAGAACAAGACCGCCGACCGCATGTCGCTCGAGCAACTGTCAACGGTCATCGTAAAACTCCTGGATTTCATGGACGAGAGCAGTATCTCTTCTCTCACACTCCACTGGCAGGGCGGCGAGATTATGACCATGCCCGTCGAGTGGTTCGAGCAGGCGCATGAGCGCATCGGCGCGCTGGCCCAGGCTCGCAACAAGCGCGTGGACCACGGCCTGCAAACCAACATGATTGCCTACACGCCGCGCTGGAACGGAGTCGTCAAAGAGATGTTCGGTAACAGCGTTGGGACTTCCATGGATTATCCCAACCTGTACCGGAAAATGTTTCGCGGCGGCCCGGATGACTACACGCGACTCTGGAATCGCAACATTCAGTCGGCGCGCGCGGCCGGAATAGACGTGGGTGTCATCTCTGTCCCCAACCGGGAGACGTTGAAAGTGGGAGCTGAAAGCTTCTACTCGTTCTTCGTTGATGAATTAGGAATCACTGACTTTCAAGTCAACACCCCCTTTCCCGGCGGCGAGCAGAACGATACGAAGCGAGATCTGGAGCTCGAGAATGAAGAGCTAAGCAGGTTTTTCCTGGATCTGACTGATGTCTGGGTCGAGCGTGGTCTGGCTGAAGGCGTCAAGCTTGGTCCAATAGATCAACTCGTTGCGCACTTCTCAGGCGAGCCGAGCTGCCTTCCATGTATCTGGCAGTCGAATTGTGCAGATGAGTTTATCTCGATTGACGCGCGCGGCTTTGTCGCGCAGTGTGACTGCTGGGTCACAAGTTATCCCGAGTATTTTTTCGGCAACATCTTCGAGCACGATACCCTCTCAGGTCTGCTGAAGAACAGCACGGCGCGGCAGGAGTTCGTTGCCAGACCCGCAGCGATCGTCGATAAGGATTGCATTGAGTGTGACTACCTTTCGTTATGCCACGGCGGATGTCCCGTCAGAACATACACCATGCGACATACACTCTTAGAGAAAGACCCGTACTGCCAGCTCTATAAATCTCTGTTCCGTCATACACAAACTGTGGCTGCCAGATTGGCGGGAGCGCGAGTAGATCGCACTGATTTGAGAGAGACACTCATTCATACCGGCAAAGGAAAATCGTGCGGAAGCAGCTCACAAACTACTGCTGCCGCCGGATGGCAAACACAACCGTTGGTACAGCTCGAGCGACGCAAGGCTTTATCGTAAACGGATATTGAGAAGGTCTTGCACAAAAGCTCACGGGCGGTCGTGTCATTTTTATGGCAGTTCCATCTTGAGAGGGAGTGAAACGTCTAATGATGTTTCACTGGGTATTTGCTCCTTCGCACGTCGCAGGTTTAACGCCACCACCGGAAAGAGCAGCAACGACACCATGCCAGCGCCGATCAGGCTGGCAGCGGTTACCGTTGATACAGCACCGGACTTCATTCCAATGATGGCGATGACAAGTGGCAATTGGGTTGACGAAAGGAAGCCAAGCGCGATTCGTGAACGCAGATCCAGATCGCGACGCGCCATAAGCGCAGGTAAACCGCGAACGACTAAAAACAGAACCAGAAACATCGGTAACTGGAGCAACGCCATCTTGTTCGAGATCAATGCGTTCAGGTCATAACGCAAACCCGTCCCAATGAAAAAGATCGGGGCGAAGAAACCAAAACTGATTGCCTCCAGTTTGTGCCGCAAGCTCTCACCGTGTGCGCCGGGTGAGGCCAGAGCCACAAGCACACCAGCAGCGAGCGCTCCCAGAACCGCATCAAGTCCAAAATCCCGCGCGAGTATGACCAGGCTCGCCAGCACCAGAATCGACAGTCGTACTGGCAACTGGGCGCTGGTGTGCATCTTTTTCTGTAGCAGAAGAATTATTCGGGGTGGTCTGTACTTGAAAGCGATGAAGGCGCCCACAATGATAATCAGCGTGAAGACAAGCATGAGAAATATAGAGCCGCTGTGCTCGCCTTCGCCTGACGACAACGCCAGCACGACCAGAAGGATGGGACCAAATTCACCCATTGCGCCACTCGCCATGACGTAAGCACCAAACTTCGTGCGGAGCTCGTTAGCATCACGCAAGATGGGTAGCAGTGTGCCGAGTGCGGTTGTTGACATCGCTGCTCCAACGATCAACCCGGATTCGACGATGCCCGCGGCCTGAAGACCGAATCCGACGCTCAGGCAAATAATCAGCGAAGCGAGCCAGCCGAGCACCCCTACGGCGAGCGGCCGTCCGCGTATCGCGGGATAATCAATCTCAAAGCCGACGAGGAAAAAGAGAAACGCAAGGCCAAACGTGGCAAACACCTGAATAGTCGGCCCAGCGCTCGCAAGGTTCAAAACCTGTGGGCCGATCAGTATTCCCAAAATGATTTCCATAACCACCAGCGGCAAGCGGATGTGAGGTATCCATTCACAAAGGAATGGAGCCGCCCCTGCAATGACAAGGATCAGTAAAAGAGAATGGAGTTCGTTGATTTCCATGAGTCGTCGCGACTATCCGGACCGTGATGGGCGTAGAAATCCCGTAGCCGGGCGTGGGCGAGCGGAAACTTTATTTCAGCCACGAGTGATCAGCTACTGTCATTTTTGACAGTGTTGTCAGACGGTATTTTCGTCATGCAATGCCGTTATGGCAGGTCAAGTTAGACTACAACGACACACAACGTTGATTCTGCTCACGCTATTGCTTCTTTGCCGGAGTGTGAACGGTCAATCCGCTGCTAAACCAACTCCACAACCTGCACCGGTAGCTTCTCCGAATCCTTTAGTGATTCCGGTTCCTCAGATCGCCGCTGAATCAATTCAGCTTAATCAACGATTACGAAGTCTGCCTGATCGAATCGTCTCGGACGAATCGCTTGGAGAAACAGAGCACCAGGTAAACGAGCTGAGCGCTACGACAGATGAAAAAGACCACGAGACCCAGGCGACGCTTCAAGCCGGAGCGATCCTCAGCGAACTCGAGCAGTTGTCGGGTGATTGGCAAGCCCTTGCTAAGGAAGTGAAAGATCTTTCAGAGCGGTTGACGAAACAAGCGACCGCTTTGGATAACGAGATTCGCTCGCTTCGCAGCGAGGAGTCGAGGTGGTCGGCGTCCGCAACTGAGCTCAGGAATCAACAAGCTGCACTGGAACTCCTGGACATCAACGACAAAGTACTCAGGGATCTGAGCGTGGCTATAAAGTTAGTTGAAGATCGCCGTGCCCGACTCGTGACCTTGCAACAATCCGTGGCCCAACAAGGCGTGTTCGTTACCGGCGAGATCGAAAACCTGAAGAGGGAGATGGACGTATCGCAGCGCAGTCTGCTGGAAGCAGACAGTCCGCCGCTGTGGAAAGTTCAGTTTGGTTCGCAGAGCGAGGACAGTCTCGCGCGCTTGCTACAGCGATCTTATGCCAGTGACCTCAAGCGCTTGAAAGCATTTATCACTACCAGGCGAACGGCACTGACTGTCGCAGGTCTGATTACTCTGAGCGCCTTATTTCTTTTTGTATGGCTGGATCTTAAGTCAGGGGTCAAAACTACTGCACCGGATCAAACAAAACCTGACCAGATATTTAGTCGCCCAGTGTCACTGGCGTTGCTGGTGGGGATTGCGGCAACCATGCCGCTTTTCCACGATGCGCCGCGCGGAGCGAGAAGTCTGCTCTATTTGATTGGCATCGTTCCCGCAATCAGATTGCTGAAGCCACGTCTGACACCCGCTCGCCGCCAGATACTCATCGGTTCAATTGTCAGTTTACTGGTCTGGCAGCTCATCATATTCCTGCGTGTTCCGCTGTGGCTCAAACGCGACCTGGTCGAGATCTTTATCGTTCTGGTGGTTAGTTGGTTCGTGTGGCTTACCCATAAAGCGCGACAGGAAAGAGTGGCGGGCCACAAAAAAGGCCGGAGCGTGCCAATGCTGGGTGTATACCTCGCGAATGGACTACTGGTCGTGGCTTTTATGGCGAACCTGTTTGGTTATGTCGGAATGTCGGACTTGTTGGTCCAGGCGACGTTGGCGAGCGCTTATCGCGCCGTCGCTCTTTACACGATCGTGGTGATTGGTTCGTTGCTGATTTCATCCGTCCTGAAAGCGGAAGCTAGTCAGCGCCTGGCCTCGGTACGAGCCGGTGGTGAGGTTCTCGTGCGGCGCTTGTCGTTTGTGCTGGCGCTGTTAATGCTATTCGTCTGGATCCATCAGACGCTTAATCTGTTTGCTATTCGGCAGGATGTGTACGACGCGATCGGTGTGGCCCTGAATTACCAGTTTAAGATCGGTTCAGCCACTATCGCCGTTAGCAGCATCGTGGCCTTCATACTGACTCTGGTGCTTGGCTATCTGGTGGCGATAGTGTTCCGGGTGATTCTGGGCAAAGAGATTCTGCCACGACTGAAACTCTCGAGCGGACTTCCGAACGCAATCGCAACGATTACACACTACGTACTACTGGTATTGATCTTTCTGTTGGCGCTGGCGGCCGCCGGAGTTGAATTGTCGAAGTTCACGATTCTCACGGGAGCGCTGGGTGTCGGGCTCGGTTTTGGTTTGCAGAATGTAGTGAACAATTTCGTCTCAGGTTTGATTTTGCTTTTTGAGCGTCCGGTCAGAATCGGGGATCTGTTGGAGATCGGCGGCGTCAGTGGTGCGGTCACCAAGATCGGCTTTCGCTCGAGCACCTTACACGCGTTCGACGGATCGGATCTGATAATTCCAAATGCCACCTTGATCTCGCAGCAGGTAGTTAATTGGACCTTGACGGGAACACGGCGCCGGGTGGTCCTGAATATTCCTGTGGCTTATGGCAACGATCCAGCTCAGGTGTGCGATCTGCTACGCAAAACAATGGCGGCTCATCCGGAAGTCTTGCGCTTTCCTGTTCCGATGGTTCTGTTTCACGGTTTTGGTAACAACGCGCTTAATTTTGAGATTCGCTTCTGGGCCCCGCGTCCGGAAATACTTCCGGAGCTGAAAAGCGATGTTGCGTTGAGCATAGCTGCGGCGTTGAGCGAAGCCGGGATCAAGGTACCAATTCCGCAAGTGCACATACGAACCACGGATCAGAAACCAGTGGAAGCGGCGGCTGCTGCGATCAACGATGGCGGCTAACGAACAACCTGCCGGCTGTTGAGACCTTCAATGAAGCTCTGCGCTACTCCGTGTCTGTGACTACGCTTCATTTGAGGAAACAAGCGCCTGTCATTTCTACCAGTTCCACCTGGTTGCGCTGGAGTACCTGTCAGAACATACAGGTCCGATGGTCCAACGTGGCGTGCATCAGTCTTCGTTGTTTTCTGCGCTCCAGTTAGAACTCCGCAATCTGGCTCACGATATTTCGCGGAACCCGCAACATACAGTGACTAGTTTGAACCTGGATCGCTTTCGACGCCGCTTACGAAAATCCTTTAACTGCTTCCAGACCACTGGTTTTATTACATCCGCTTTACCCCTTGCTTCTTTGGCCCGCTAATTGAAAGAAAATTTCTGATCCAGAATTGCAAATTGAAGATTACCAGTACAGTCGAGTTGATGATCTGAGCGACAACCACTCTCACTTCGCTACAGTCACCGATTACATTTTACCGAAGTCATTAAATGGAGTGTTGATAAGCTATGAATAAGAACACCATCCCCGAAGCTGTTTTGTTGTGCGAGAAACAGATTGAGCGACGCGTCGATGGGCAGCGGTCCGGCAGTTCACCAGTTCTGTCTGCGAACATAATTGAGAGGCAA
>Ga0134121_10000484_pt1 | contig 46001 bp, 39 predicted proteins | sample KB301_FD_96463 | JGI IMG/M metagenome (GOLD analysis project Ga0134121, IMG submission 96463) | Terrestrial soil microbial communities without Nitrogen fertilizer from Kellogg Biological Station, Michigan, USA - KB3-0-1 | ecosystem: Environmental > Terrestrial > Soil > Unclassified ...
ACCGCGCCGCGGGCGCTTGCGGCGGGGTTGCTGTGCGGGCTCATCGCCGGCAACCGCCCTCCGGATGTCATTCTCGCGGCGGTGCTGGGCGCTTACGGACTGTTCTGGGCCGGCCGCCGGGCGGCGCTGCTCGCCGCGGCGGCGGCGCTGCCTGCGGGCCTGGTGCTGCTCTACAACCTCGGAGTGGCCGGCAACATCGCCGGCGGTTACGGTCTGGTTGGCAAGGCCGTCTTCTTCCAGCACGACCTGCTTTCCGGCCTCGGCGGAGTGCTGTTCAGCCCGACGCGGGGGCTGTTTGTCTTCTCTCCCTTCCTGCTCTTCCTCGTCCTGGCCTGGCGGCACCTGCCGCGCGACCGCGGCGAGCGCGGCCTGAGCCTGGCGATAAGCGTCGGCGTCGTCCTCCAGGTCTTGCTCTATGCCAAGGCCGACTGGCGGTCCGGCATCTCCTGGGGGCCGCGCTATATGACCGACCTCCTGCCGTTGCTCGTGTGGATGCTGGTGCCGGTGGTCGCCGCACTGCGCGGCCTCGGCCGGATGTGCTTCCTGCTTGCGGTCGGCGCCGCGGTCGCCATCGAAGCCATCGGCGCGTTCTGGTACACCGGCGTGACCGACAGCGCGATCTTCGCCGTGGCCAGCGGTCCCCACCAGATGCGGGCCGCGTGGGACTGGCGGAACGCACCCTTCGTCGCTTCCTTACAGCATGGCCTCGCGCCGGCGGAGCTGACGATCGAGATGCGCGGCAATTTCGACGCCATTGAGGCCGGCGGCCGCGCGACCTCCGTTGTCACCGCCGGCCAGGAGGTCGCCGCCACCGGCTGGGCATTGGCCGGCCACGCAACGCCCTGGCGGGTGGCAGTCGCCATCGACGGCCGGCAGACCGTCGCCTCCCGCACCTTCCTCGACCGCACCGACATCCGCGGAACGCTGCACGAGGCGAGCCCCGCCGGCTGGCGCATCCCGCTCGGCACGGCCGGCCTCGCTCCCGGCGAGCACAAGCTGGCCGCCTTCGCCTGGGCCTTCAAGACCGGAGAGGCACATTACCTGGCGGAGCGCAGGCTGACGGTGCGGATGGCACCGGCCGACGAGGACCTCGACGAGGGCTTCAGGACGGCAGCGGCGCGGCTTCGTGCGCACCAGCAGGGGCCTGGATACTGGCTCACCGCCTACACGAGCGCGGCGCGCTTCCAGGAGCTGCGCCAGGAGATGAACACCTTCCTCACCGCTTTCCTGGTCGACCTGCTCGATCCGCTGCCGGCCACCGCCGGACTCGGCGACACCTTGCAGCGCGCCCGCCAGCACCTCACCGGCCAGATCGAGGCCGGCGGGCTGGTGCGCTACCACGGCCTACCCAACGCTCCGGGCATCGGCACCCTGGGGTGCGCGATCACACCCGATACCGACGACACGGCGCTCGCCTGGAGGCTCGCTCCGGACCACGACCGCCGCCGGCTGCCGGCCGCCCTGGCGACCCTCGACCGATATCGATCCCGCGAGGGCCTCTACCGCACCTGGCTCGCACCGCGTGAGGCCTACCAGTGCCTCGATCCCGGCGGCGATCCGAACCCTGCCGACATTGCCATCCAGATGCACGTGCTGCTGCTGCTCGCCAAGGTGCAGCCGCCGGCCGGCCGTGCGCTTTGCGAAGCTCTCCGCCCGGTTGTCGATCAGGATCGGGTTTGGGTCTACTATCGAATGGCGCCGCTGGTTCCGATCCTGCGCCTGAGCGACCTTCAGCGCGCCGGCTGCAAGTTGGAGCTGCCCGAGTCACGAATGCGGACGCCGGTGCCGGGCCAGGAGATCTGGGTATCCCTGGTCCGGCAACTGGGGCGCGCGCTGACCCCGGGAGGTCCACCGCCCGACGCGGCAGAAATCCGGGCGGTGCTGCGCCAGTTTGCCAAGGACGACTTTGCCCTATTGCGAAAGAACCCGCCGCTCCTCTACCACAACGATCTCACCGCGACGGTCCCTCGTTACTATTGGTCAGAGGACGCCGGCTATGCGCTCTGGCTAAGGCTCGCTCAAGAACATGCGCACTTCCAGCACCCCCATCCGAACGGCTAAGGCTTCCGCGGTGCGGCCGGCGCCCATCCCCATGCAGGCTTCGCCCCGCTTCGCGCCTGCCGCGCCGGCTGCCACCTCGACCGGAGGCCGCCTTCGCCGCTACCTGTCCTGCCTGCGCCTGCCGGAGATCCTCGTTCTCCAGGGCTCGCCCCTGCTCGGCGCCGCCTTCGCGATCCGCCACCCGGCGGCGGAGAACGTGGAGCCGCTGGCGATGCTCACCGTCGCCAACGTCTGCCTGATGGCGCACATCTTCATGCTCAACGACTGGTCCGGCCTGACCACCGACCTCACCGACACCAACAAGGCCGCCGGCGTCTTCACGGCCAGAGGCGTAGGCCGCAAGGAGATCGGCGGTCTGGCGGCCGGCCTGCTGGCCCTGAGTCTCCTCCTCTTCAGCCGCCTCGGCCCAAGCACCTTCTGGCTGGCACTGGCAATCGCTACCCTGAGCGCCCTCTACTCCCTGCCCCGCTTCAATTGGAAGGGCAGACCGCTCCTCAACTCGGCGGCCCACCTGGCCGGCGGCGCCCTCCACTTCCTCCTCGGCTACTCCCTGGGGAACGCCATCGATCGTCGCGGCCTCGCCACCGCCACCTTCTTCGCCCTGACCTTCGCCGCCGGCCACCTGACCCAGGAGGTCCGCGACCACCAGGGCGACGTCCGCAACGCCATCAGGACCAACGCGGTGATCTTCGGCCCTCGCCGCACCTTCGCCGCCAGCCTGGCCCTCTTCACCCTGGCCTACGCCCTCCTGTTCCTCCTGGCCCTCCAGGGCATCCTCCCGCATCCCCTGGCGGCCCTCATCGCCCTCTACCCGGTTCACTTGCGATGGTCGCTCAAGACCCTTGCCGAGGGCCTCACCTACGCGAGCATCCGCCGCCTGCAAGCACGGTACCGTGCGCTCTACGCCATCATCGGCCTGGCCATGGTGGCAGCCCTATGGCTTGACTGAAAGTCTCCTTGCGGATGCGTCGGACTACTCAGAACGTAGCCGCAGCACGGCCTCGCCATTGAAACGAAGATCGATCGATTCGAGATTGTCATAACGCCGCAGCAGGGCCGGCAGGATCGCGCGCAGTCTCCGGACCTGTGTTTCGGCCTTGTCGGCATCGATCAGCACCCGAAAAGGCAGATCTCGGAATACCACTCGAAAACTACTTTCGTCCAGGCATTCAAAGAAGCGAACCTGGGAAGCCACTTCGGGCATGACGGCGAGAGCTGCTTTAACTCTAAGAGCGCCAAGCAGTGCAGTCTGGCTGAAACCTATCGATGGACTGACCAGCACCGCCACGAGGCTTTCCTTCGACGGATCGACCTGTCCGTCGATCGGAGCGATGGCCTGCCCGTTGGCATCCACGAAGACGAACCCCTTCTCGCCCACCGCGAAGAGAGCGGCCGGCTTCTTTTCGCTAAAGATCAAATGGAGTCGATCCGGAAGCTCCTTCTTGATGTAAACCGAGCCAATCCATGGATTACCAAGGAGCCGTTCCTGAATGGTCGCCCGAGATACCTGCAAAAGGTTTTGCTCGCGAAAAGGCCCAACCTGGGCCTCGATCCAATCGCTGGGTACTCGCCGATTGCCTTCAATCCTGATATTTCGTAACCGGAACCATGGGGAGCCAAAAACAAAGGCGTAAACCAGCGCTGGAGCGCAGAGTATGAGGGTGAGAGCCAGCAGCTCGCGAACGCCCTGGTTGGCGCTGCGAATGATCCTGCGAATCGGCCGCCGCCTGAAATCGAGCTCCATGGCACTCAATGCGAGAAAGTCTGGCCGGGCCAGGGCCCGCTCGATACCGGCTCGGGTCGGATTCGCAGGTAGCGACTTGTGTTGTAAGCAATTTGTCTTAAAACGGCCACCGCCATACCGCGCCTCTCAACACCCATGCTCACGCCATCGACGAGTACCAGGCCGGTGAAAATGGGCTTGGAGACCGGAGCGAACCCAAAATATGTGTCTACTATCGTCGGATCGCTCGGTCCATCCAGGGGTCCGACCGCCCGGCCCGCGATTCCGGCCAGGCTATATTCATTTCGCAGCGGGCCGGAGCCTTGCCCGCGCATTCTTTCTTCGCGCCAGAATGGCCGGAAGGCGCCGATGGTTTGGGAGGAGAACACTCGGGGCGGAGATGGCACGGTCACTTGAGTCAGATGCGGCGAGACTCGAAAGCCGCCGTTGACGAGAGCCGTGAGGGCGACGGCGAGCTGCAAAGGAGTCGTTGCGAGACTCGAATACGGGGTGGACTTCTCTGCCGCCGGCCCGTTAACCGGGGGCTCGAATAAACCAGCCCGCTCCCCCGGAAGATCGACATGAGTCACTTGTCCAAACCCGAGATCCCGTACATGCGTGTAGAGCGCCTGGCTCTGGGAGAGACCCTCCAGCATGGCCTTGGCGCCCTCAATGCTCTTGCTGGCCTCGAACCCTCGAAAATCTCCGGGTTTCTGAAGTCCTACCTCCAGGCTTGCGGCGGCAGCCACTGCAAGAAAAAGAGAGCCCGGGGAATAAAGGTCCCGTGTCAACCGGATGCGCTGATAAATCGGCAGATACTCTTCAACATTGTTGAGATCGAAACCCGGATACGAGGCCATCGCAAGAACGGAGCCGTCGGCAGGAGAAAGCAGAACAACGCTGGCACTCCGAACCCGGAAGGTTTGGACGGCCGTCTCGAGAGCCTGTTCGGCAAAGTACTGAATCGAGCTGTCCAGAGTCAGGTGCAAATCCTTTCCGGCTTTGGGCTCCGAGGAAGACTTGAGTTGAAAAGTGGTGCGCATGACGTCTCTGAAAACTTTGTAACCCACGGATTCCCCGGAGAGCTGCTGGTCATAAAACAGCTCGAGACCCGCGACTCCACGCTGGCTGGTTCCAACGAGACCCAGGACCTGCGAGGCCTCCTCTCGCATGGGGTAATACCTCTTGGCCTCGGGGAAAAAGTAGACACCGCTCAGCTCGAGATCTTTAATAGCTTTCGCCACGGGAGGATCCAGTCCCCGAGCCACCCAGACGAAATCCCTTTCGCTCTGTAAGCGCTTCCCGAGACTCGCCTGATCGAGGCCGGGCAGTCGAGAGACAAGGTTCCGAACGGCGGCCTTGGGATCTCGAATTTCTGGGGGCACCGCGAACACGGAGGTCGCCATGAGCGAGATGGCCAAGAACCGGCCTCGCGAATCCAGAATGCGTCCTCTGGGACCCGCAACCTGTACAATCCTCTCATGCTGTCGCTTCGCTTTTTCTGTATAATGCTCGTGCTGAGCAATCTGGACCTGGTAGAGGCGAGCCACGATGAACAGAGCCCAAAGACCAAGAAAGCTGCCAACAGCCACGAGTCGGAGCTTCAAGGTTTCTCCAGGATGACGACGCGGCTCAAGATAACGGGGGTCATTTCTTCATCTCGTTCAGCTCGTCTCCAGATCTGACGCGGGCTGGAAAGATACGCCTCCTCGAGCTCCCGCTCATACAGCTTCTGCCGTTGCTCGTTCAATTCTTTCCGCAGCTCCTCGATTCTATAGCCGGTCTTCAAGGCCTGAAGCTCCAGCCAGGTGTCTACCATCAAGCCGCTGCCAAGCGCCAAAAGGCAGAGGAAGACCACTCCCAATTCTCTGATGCGCCTCCGGTCCCTTTCTCTGACCAGGTAGGCATTCGCCGGATGCCGATGTTGAGTGTATTGATTCATTGGGTTTTACCTTGAAAAAGCTCGTCGCTCTCTTCACGAATCCAGGTTCCAAGGATTGGGATCAGCAGCGTATTGTCCTCCCCGATCAGGCTGCGTCGCCGCAACCAAACCCGTGCTCGCGAGCTGAGCGCCACCTGCCGGCCCTCAGACAAGGCCACAAGAGTGCGGCGAGCTTCTTCCGGAGCTGACTGGAGCGTATTTGCAAAGTAAGGCCTGCCCTCGGTGAGCACTACTTCGTCAACGGCCGATAGATCGTCAAGAGACGCCTGTCGCCGGCCCTGGTCGTTCAACCGCAGAATCAAAATCGAGCCATAGAGCTGCAGAAGATAAGGTTGACCGCCGGTTCGCTCGAAGATGGCTTCGGCGATTTCGGGGGACACCGCCTCAGGCGGAAATTCTGGAATTGGACGCATCAGCAACTCCAGCGCCCGTGATTTCTCCAGATGCCCGATGTGCAGCTCGCGCAGATTGATGAAGTAGTTGTTCCACATCGGACCCAGCTCATCGAAGGGCGCGGTTCCCGCGACCAGGAGGCGGACGAATCTCTTATGCTGGATGGTGCCCCGCAAGAGACCCATCAGCTTTTCCAAGTCAGGACCTTCGCCGGGAAATGTGCCTTCCAGACTTTCAAACTCATCGAAGCACAAGAGGACTCGGCGTTGGCGCCCAACCTCCTCGAGTTGGTCGAGCCATCGCCCGCCGGCCTCGAAGGGGGTACCTGCTGGCAGCGCGGGAAGCTCCACGCGGCGGTCCCTTCGAGCCTGCTCCAGGCCGCGTTCGGCCAGCGCACGAAAGAACGCTTTCGGAGAGTCGATCGGGTTGGCCTGCAGGTCGAAGAAGAGGCAAAAAGTATCGGGCAAAAGGATCGGCAGCATTCGCAACAGGGACGTCTTCCCACAGCGTCGAGGCCCCAGGAGAGCGAGAGAAAAACTACGGTTTGGATCGACCAGCATCTGTTCGATCCTGCGCACGATGTCTTCCCGCCCCCGGAAGAGCTCACGCCCCTGTTCTGGAGTCAGTGGATCTCCGGCCCGAAATGGATTCGGGACTTGGCGGACGGCGACCGATTCAGCCTCTTGGCGTCCCTTTTGGGTCGCGGTCCTGAGAACGAGAACCGGGCCGTTCAGAATCTCAAACAGCTGCGGCTTTCCACTGAGGATCTGCGTCCCGAGGGTAGCGATCGTCTCCTCTGCCTTGCGCAGGTGCTGCAGTCGAAGGTAGGGAGTGGCCGTAGCCTGGGCCGCCTGCAGGTAGCGAGCCGCCTCGCGAAATGTCTCCCAGCGTGAGGCTCCCTCGGCGCCGGGCAGAAAATCGGCGGGAAGCCGTAGAAGGGTCTCGAAGTCGCGGGCCTCGATCAAGCTCTCCAACTGACGCGCTTGAAGGTACGGCAACAGCCGCACCGTGATCGAGCGCTGTCCCGGCACGACCTGGCAAACCTCTCGGACGCGCTCGGCCAGCTCGGGATCTGACTCGAGTGCCAGAAGAATATGACGGAACAGGCCCGGATAGGGGAGCCGGCTGAGATCGTGGAAGAGGATTGGAGTTAAATGGAGCGTGCCGACTTTCGCCCATTGCTGAAGCCCATAAAGCATCATTTGGAAGAGCGCTTCAAAGGGATAAAAAATCAAGCGGGATGAGGTGAGGAATAAAAAGAGACCGAAGGTCAATCCCACGCCAAGACCGAGGCTGACTGAACGGAGAGGATCGAAGGCGTCGACCACCAACTTGAGCTCGGCGCCGTAGAACAATCCTCCCAATAAGCTTGAAGCGCTGATGGCGAGGAAGCTCCGCGCCTCGCCCGCGGCGACGCCCCGCGTCGCGTCCAGAGCCAGTCCGGTGGCAATTCCAGCCGCAATTCCCATGGTAGCGGCTTGAGCAAGTCCCGGCTCGACTCCCGCGCCTACCGCTGCCATGAGGCCAAAGGTGCTGGTCAAAGTGATCGACAAGGCTGCCGTCACTCCGACCGCCAGCACCATCCCTCCAAACACGGCGATCAAAAGGCCCGTCAAGCCGGCCAGTCCTCCGCCCATGAGAGCCGCGACCAAAATGTTCTGGGGCGACTCCGGCCGGCGCAGGAAGACCGCCGTCAAAAGAGCTCCCATGAGCCCTGAGATCCACAGGAGGATCAGCATACGGACGATATAACCCCGATGGGATTCTGCATCCTCGTCCCGGGCGCGCAGGAGATTCAACAGGGAGTCATCGGGATGATCTATGCCGCACTCTTGCAGCCAGCCTCGCAGCTGCAGGGGCTGCATCGAGAGCATCCAAAACAGCCGGCCCATTCCTGGACCTTTGGTCACGGCGTTTCCTCGGCGAGCCATTCGGCCAGAATCTTACCGAAGAGCTGCCCGTCCTCGGTGATCAGACCTCGGGTCCGCAGCCGGCGGTCGACGATGGGTAGACCCGAGACAGCGCCGCGAAGTGCCAGGCGTTCGCGATCGCTGAGGGCGCGCCACAGCTCCCTGAGACGGGCCGACGCCTCCGTACGGAAGCCCTCCAAGGCTTCTTCGCCCGATCCTCCGTAGAGCCGGGCTTCCACCAGATGCCAGCCGAAGAGTTGAAGATAGAAAGGGCTGCGGCCCGCCCACGTCCGCATCTGCTCGCGATCCGCGGTTGACAAGTACCCGCCGCCCCGCTCAATCACGGCGTCGGCCGCCGGCGCCTCCAGGAGGCCTATCCATTGAAGCTGGAGTCGATTGTGGAACGGGGAAGTCAAGCCGAGGCCTTGATAGATCTGATCGAGCTCACGTCGGGACGCCAAAATAAGACAGATCTCGCCAAGCATCCCACGCAAACGCTCGAAGAAGCGGTGGTCGAAACGTGACAGCATCCCATCCACCTCGTCCACCAATAGAATTGGCGGTCGGTCGGCCGTCGAAACCGCCGCCGCCCAATTGGCGAGGACGTTTGCGGCCCGATCCGCATTGTCCTCTGCGGGGAGTGAGGTGACCGCGGAGACGAAGGCCGCGATCGAGAGCCCTTCCGGGCCTTCACCGCTGAGCTCCACCACGGTTCGGCCCTGCTGCCGGGCACGGTAAGCCCAGGTTCGGAGTACCGAGGACTTACCGATCCGCCGGTCCCCCACCAGGGATACGCTTCGCTTCTCCGCTGCCGCGGCTTCAAGCCGGCGAAGAACGGCTGTTCGTCCCTCGAGTTGTCCTGGTAAAACCGGAGTCCAGGGATCGAAAGGATTATGGCCGGGACTCGCTTCGGGCTGCGGAGAAATGTTCCAGGTCAGCCTACCGTCACGGGTTTTACTGTAGAGGCTATTGTCATCAAACCAATGACCATTCCGGGCCGACCAACTTCTCAGCCTGACTTCAGCGGCAACTGGACGGCCCTCTGGGTTGAGCTCCAAGGTTATGAGTTGAAACGAATTGGGGCAATGATCAGCCCGCCCGACTTCATAGAGACAGCCCGCCGCGAGTTGGCAGATCGTTCGCTCAGGATCGGACCAAGTCTCCAGCTCGGCCTCATGAAGGTGGCCGCGCAATAAGAGATCGACATGCTCCGCGAGTAAGCGGCGACAATGGGAGCCGTCGGCCAGGTCATGAAGGGGGTGATGCAGGAGGGCCAGGCGCAGGCCCTCCAACGGCCTCCCTTCAGGATTGGTGGAGAGGCGCATGGCCTGATCCTCGGTCAGCCAAAGCGATCCCGATTCATTGTCCCGACCACAAAGCCACGCCGTGTCGAGGCCAAGAACGTGGATGGGAAACGGAAGATGGCGCAACGAAAGGGTGATGCGATAACCCAGGCGACCATGGGCGGAGCCTTCCGGGGTGAGCTCGGGCCGGCCCAACCCCTCGCGTACCCATTTCCTGTAAGCGCCTTGCCGGTGAAGGATTTCGTCTCGCCAAGCGGGCAGAGCTCCCAGCGGGGCTCCCTGGCCGGCCATCCAGCGTGAAAGCTCGAGCGGGGACAGCCGGTCGGTGGCCTGAGTGAGCGCCTGCCAGGTATCGTTGGCGACAGCCCGTTCAATATCGTGATTACCAGGAATCACAAAGAGACGCTCGCGAGGCAAGCTCAGGCGTTTCAGGAGCGTCGAAAAAAATTCGGTTGCTTCCCGGTACTCTTCGGCCAAGCCAAAATTCGCCGCGTCTCCTGTGAAGCAGACAAGATCCACGGCACCTTCACCAAGAATCTCCTGAAGGTTTTTTTCCCAGGCCGCACCCAGAACGCGGCGCCGGCGCCAACTTTCCGACTCCCGGAGACCCCGTTCGTGAAGATCTGAGATGTGCAGGACCCGCAGCCGATACTCGGCCCTCCCCGAAGTCATCGATGCCTTCTTCCCAAGAGTCCCCCCTCGATTGCTTGTTGAGCGGCGTCGATTCTACGACAACGAGGCCCTGGCCCAGCCTACTGCGCTTTGTCTTCCTTCTCGTGAAGCTTTGCCATCGCCGCCTGGAGGTTGGCGTACGGTTCAGGACCTTGGGCAGTCATCGTCGGGGCATTCCGCTTCTGGCGCTTGGTTCTGATGACCCAGATGACGATGAGCACGGCAAATACTTCGACAACCGTTCCGACCACCTTCGCCGAGACGCCAGGCTCGTCAAGGAACGTGAGCCCAAGCAATACACACAAGACGGCCCGACTTAGCCAATACGCTGTGCCGTTCGAGGGCCTTGGCGGCTGCGATGGAGGGTTGGCACTCGGCTCGTTCATCGACGTAATCCCTTTCCGCGGGGGTCCGTGATCAACACACCTCAGTGTGCCCCAAACGCCGTTCCAGGTCTACTGTGGGGGAGGGCTACGAGACTGATATTCTCTCCGCCATGGCCGACACGCCGAAGCCTCCGCGGTCCCCCCTTCAGTTCGCTGCCAGCGCGGTCACCGTTGGCTTGGCGTTTTATTCAGGGCTGGACCTCATCGTCCCCTTTCTCCTGGGTTGGGTGATCTGGGGATTGATGCAGCGCTCCAAGAGAGCGGACCGGCGTTGGATCTCGGCGGCCTTCGCGGCGCCGGCGGCGTTTCTGATCTGGAAGCTCATGGGCGCCCTCCTCTTCAAGGTTCACTCGATCGGCCTCCCGGAGATTGCACTGTTGGCGGTCCCGCTCCTGTGGCTCCTCGTCCGCCCGGGTAAGCCCGCGCTCGTGTTCCAGATCGCCGTTCAAGGAGTCATCATCTTTCTCTTCGGCCGATTCCTGGCGACGCTCCCGCCTCTTGCCTGGGGCAACGGCGGGCTGGGTATCGTGCTCGCGGACCTCTACTTCAGCGTGGCCACGATCGTCTTCTCGAGCCTGGCCTTACGACGGCGAGGGGAGGCCGCCGCGGTAGGCGAGGCGGTTGTGTAGCATCGAAAGACCCTCATCACCCCGGCCCTCTTCTCCCGCCCCCTCGCCACCCCCCACACCGGGAGAAGAGGGAGAACTGCGAGATCTCCTCAGCCGCCTTCCCCCTCTCCCGGTGTGGGGGGTTGGGCGGGGGCGGGAGAGGGGGCCAGGGGGTGAGGGTTCCTCCTGGCCTGCATCGAGCAGGCAAAACGGCACCTTGGTTCTATGGGTGGAGACGCGCCTACGAAGGCCGCGTAGTTGTGTGAGTTCCTGGCGGGATGGGAAGCCTCAGATGAAGTCCGTCTTTCGGGCCTGGAAGAAGAAGGTGAGGCCGATCAAAAGAAGGATCAGGGCGATCTCCCCAACCAGGATCGCGACTGCGGTCGAGCTCCAGATGGCGACGTGGCCTTTAATGGTTCCCATGATACTCTGATTGTGAGTGATCCAGTAAAAATAGGCCTGGAGGAAAAGGTTGCCGAAGACCATAGCGCCTATGGACCAGCTCTGGGACTCGCTGACGACGGACACTGCGAGGAGCAGGGTGTACGAGGCGAAGAGCTCAGTCACCAGAAGCACGGTGAACGGAATGACGCCGCCCGCATTGCCGATCGTAAACAACGCCACGGCCGCGAGAAGGATGGCGCTCCAGGGAATCAGGAAGATCAGCAGATTCGCCAAGATCTTGGCGGTCGTATACTCCATGTAGGAAATCGGCAGGCTCATCACGAAAGGCAGCGTCTGGTCCTTCCGCTCGCCCACGACCGTGGACATGGCGAGATGGATGCCGACCGCGATCAGGACGGTGATCAGCACGACAAGGCCGGCGAAGAACCCCGCATCGGTGCCCAGACAGATCAGGACCAGCGACACCGCGCCAGCCGCGAGATAGCCGATGATGGGTACGCGCAGGAAGTACCAATCCTTGAGGATGAGTTGCTTGATGATCATGGTGTTCACGCGACGCTCCTTTCCCGCCGGTTCTGCACGTTGACGACGAAAATCTCTTCCAGGGTCATGCTGTCCACGGATTGGACGGTAACGCCTGCGTCGTGGTACGCCGCGGCCACGGCCGGCTCGTAACCGTTCATCGTTACCACCGCCAGCCGGCCGCTGCTGGTGGTATCGACGATTCCCGGCAATGCCGGCAAGGCGACGGCCGGCGGCACGTCGAGCCGCAGACGGCGCCAGCGTTCGAGAAAGGTTTCCTTGTCCGCCGAGTCGATGATCCGGCCGCGGTCGATAAACGTGATCTGATCCGAGATCTGCTCGACGTCCAGGGTGTTCTGGGACGAAAACAGGATCGTGCGCCGCTCATCGGCGAGAGCCTCCATCAGTGCCTGCAGCACCTCGTGACGGGCGACGGGGTCCAGCCCGGTGGTTGGCTCGTCGAGCACCAGCAGCCGCGGCCGGCGGGCCAGGACGAGCAGCAGAGCGGACTTCACGCGCTGGCCGTGGGAGACCTTCTTGAGCTTCTGCTTCGCCTTCAGGTCGAAGCGCTTCAGCAGGCTTTCCGCGTAGGCCTGGTCCCAACTCGGATAAATCGAGCGGATGAACTCCATGTGCCAGGCCAGCGTCGCCGCGCCGTAGAGCCGCATGTCCTCGGACACGAAGCCGACGTCGCGTTTCGCTTCGGCTTGTCGTGCCGGCATTTCGTAGCCAAGGACTTCTACGGCTCCGCGGTCCTGATGCACGAGCCCCATCAGAATGCGGAGCGTCGTGGACTTGCCGGCGCCGTTGGCGCCGATAAAGCCCATGATGCTTCCGGTGGGGAGCTCGAGGTTGACGTTGTCGAGTGTAAAGTGAGGATATTCCTTGCTCACACCCGTAAATTGAACGGCCAAGCCATTCATGATTCCACCTCCTCCATTACGGTTGTTTGGGTCAAACGGTCGGCGGCTTCGCGCAGCCGGGATTCCAGCTCCTCGGTTTCAAGGCCGAGCAGGTTTCCCAGCCGGGCAGCCTGGTCGAGATGCTGCTCCAGCTCCTGGTCGTAAAGCCTGGGCTCCAGCAGAGGATCGGTGGCCACCGTCGAGCCCTTGCCCTGCTGAGTGACGATCACGCCCTCGCGCTCCAGCTCCAGATAAGCCCGCTTGACCGTGATCACGCTGACGCTGAGCGCCACGGCGAGCTGGCGAATCGAAGGAATCTCCTCCCCGCGGGGCCAATCGCCGACAGCCACCCGCTGCTTGATCTGCTCCATGATCTGGAGATACATGGGCCGGCCATCGGACTTGGAGAGGACGAGGTCACTGTGCATACCCATATACTGAGTATACACAGTCATTGGAGGGTGTCAAGGGCAGGTTCGGACAAGTTACGATGGCCCAGCCGCAAGAGCGCCCCTTCGGGGCGGACCCTCACCCCCTGGCCCCTCTCCCGCCCCCGCCCAACCCCCCACACCGGGAGAGGGGGAAGGCATGCGAGGCAGTCTCGTGTTGGTCTCCCTCTTCTCCCGGTGTGGGGGGTTGGGCGGGGGCGGGAGAAGAGGGCCGGGGTGATGAGGGTCTTGGGAGGGGGGACTGCTGCGGAGGATTAGGCCCTGCTCCACATTGCGCCCTCCCGCCCAACCGCGTACCATCCCCTTCCAGACCGTCCCCCTCTCGGCCCTTTCATGAAGCGCTCCCGCTCGCCCCGCGACCTCTGGGCATCTTTGTTGCCCATTCTCGGCGGCGCATTGGTCTTGACGGTGGCGTTCCGGATCCAAGTTCTGGTGGCGGGGCCGCCCAGTCCGGCTTGGCTGCTGGTGACTCTGCTCCTGGCCGGCGCGGCCTTGGCGTGCCACCGGCCGGCGGCGGGGCTGACGACGTTGGGGCTCGGCGTCATGATCCTGCCCGTCGCCTTCCGGTTGGGTGGCGTGGCGCGGGGCGCCGCTCTGGCGGCCTCGGCGCTGATCGTCAGCGATCTTTGTCTGCGCCTGGTCCGTGGCCTTGCCGCCTTGCAGCCGCCCGAGCGCCGGGCGCTCGCCCCCCGGGTGCTCGAAGACGCCGGCCGCACCGCCTTGGCGGCGCTCGCCTCGGGTGGCGTCTGGGTTGGGCTCATCGGACGCTGGCCGCCGGTGGCTGTCCTGGCGACCGCGGCGGTGGTCTGGCTCCTGATGGAGATCGGGCTGGATGTTGCCGACCTGAAGATCCGGCGTCCGGCGGCGCCGTTGCGCTGGAGGCAGATTCTCACTCCGCTGTCCCTCGACCTGGGCGGCTGGATCGCGGGCGCCGGCCTGCTGCTGGTGAGCGACGCCGCGGGTTGGCCCCTCGCGGCCTTCCTCACCGCCTGCTTCGTGGCGTTGGGGGTCGAGACCACTCGGCACGATTTGCTACGGGAGAAGGCGCAGTTCCGTGCCCGCGACTTGGAGCGCCTGCGCCGCGCCGCCCAGCGCATGAGCACTCCGGCGGGAGAGATGGCAGCGATGGCCGAACGCATCCGGGTCGAGTGCGCGAAGGTCATCACCTACTTCTGGTTTCAGTTCGAGGCCCTGGCCCCGGGGAGCGAGTTCCAGAGCTGGTGGTGGGGACCGGACTCCGAAATCCTGGAGGATGGCGTTCCCGAGCCGGACAGGTATCCGCCCAAGCTGCCCGGGTTCCACAAGCGCACCTCCTGGCAGCTCGTGGAGCGAACGCTACGCTCCCGTCCGGACGGCACGGTGCTCGGCCGCATCCGTCTCTGGTGCGACCCGCGCCGTACCGAGGATCGGCACATCGAGTTGCTCGACAGCCTGTTGCCCCAGATGAGCCTCTCCGTCCAGCGCTGCCTGCTGGACCGCGAGGCGCGGGAAGATCCGCTGACCGGCGTCGCCATGCGGCGAGTGCTGGAGAAGAGGCTGCACGAGGCTCACGCCCGGGCGTGCGAAACCGGCGCCTCCATGGCCGTGATCCTCTGCGATCTCGATCACTTCAAGAGGATCAACGACACCTACGGCCATCCAGCCGGGGACGCCGCGCTGGTGGCTGTAGCGGGAGTGATGAAGAACCTCCGCCGCGCCGACGATCTCTGCTGCCGCTACGGCGGTGAGGAGTTCGTCCTCCTGATGGAGGGCACCCACGGCGAGGACGCCCTGGCCGTGTCCGAGCGCCTGCGTTACTCGATCGAGGCCCTGGACTTCAAGGTGGAAGGGCAGAAGGTGCCGCTCACTCTGAGCGCCGGCGTGGCCTCCTTCCCCGACCTCTACATCAAGACCGCCGCCGAGCTTATTCTCTTCGCCGACGAAGCCCTTTACGAAGCCAAGCGTCGGGGCCGCAACCGCTGCCTCCTGGACCTGGGCCAAGGCCGCTATCTGGACGTCGACGGGGAAGTCGTTGGCGCCGAAGAGGTGCACCAGGCGGCGGAGGCGCCGCGGATATTTGCGTAGAACAAGGACCTAAGGGACAACAAGGACGTCAAGGACAAAGAATGACGGAAGTGCCCTTTAGGTCCTTAGGTGGCCCGACCGCATCAGCCTCCCGAGCGCGCAGGCGAACACGAACGCGAGCGGCACCAAACCCTGCACCAGAAAGCGGTTCCAGGTCTCGCCGATGAGCTCGGGGAGGCGCGTGCTCACCGCGTAGGCGGCCCAGGCGATGGCGGCGGGAGTCAGCCCGGCAAGCAGCATCCTGCGAACGCGGGGGCGGCGTAGCGCATAGGCGCCAAGGAAAAGCACGGCGAGGAAGAGCCACCAGAATCCCAGCCAGTCCGCGCCGCGAAAGGTCCAGCGCAGAACTCCAGGGACGATCACCGGCAGTCGCGTGAAGGCGCCTTTCACCAGGTCCGATAGCCGCAGGACGGCGAAATAATCCTCGTCGTCGCGGTTCGGGATAGCGGCGCGCCAGGAGGCGAGCAGTGCTACAGCGGCTAGCACCGGCGCCGCCGTAGCGGCGAACCAGGCCAGGGCCTGCCTGCCGGCCACCGGATCGCGCCGGCGGCGCAACAGACGCTCGGCAGCCAGCAACAGGGCGGCCAGGGCGAGCAATACCCCTTCGTTCTTCGTCAGGACGGCGCCCGCCAGCAGGCAGCCGGCAGTGATGCCCGACGAAACCGCCGGCCGCTCGAGCAGGACGAGTACCAGCGCGGCGCCGTAAAAGCCCGCCAGCGCCAGGTCGCTGTAGCCCGAAGTGGCCCCTCCTCCGCCGTAGCTCAGGAAGGGCGGCAGGGCGGCGCAGAGGGTGGCCAAGGTCGCCGCTTGGGGGCCGGCTCCCCGCCGGGTAGCATCGTGGACGATAAGCACCAGGGCCACCAGGAAGCCGACGTAGACGGCCCTGTAGTCTTGCTCGTCCTCCCCCGCCCCGAGCGTCTCCTGCACCGCGACCTGCGCCAGCGGCAGCAGGGGTGGATAGCGCGGGTGCATGACGTACCAACGGGCGTCCCGCAGCACCGAGGCGTCGACCGTCCCCTCATGGCGCATATAGGCGGCGAGGGGACTCCAGGTCATCCTGCCGTCCCAATCCGCAAGGGGCGCCGTCAGCGCAGAGGTCAACGGTCCGAGAAGGACGGCGCCAATCGCGAGCCCCGCCAGGAGCTGCCACCGGCTCGCCGGAAGCGTCGGCTTCGCGGGCCCGCTTTGGCGGCGACGCCAGATCCAGGCCGCCAATCCCAGCACGGTCGGCAGGAGGATCACGAGTCCGATGGCCGGCCGGCGCAGAGGTATCCCGAACAGGTGGGAGGCGGCGAAGAGGATGCCGCCAATCACCAGGACGCCGAGCAGATAGGCATAGCCCAAACGGCGGACGAGGGAGAGGCGACGCAGAGGCGCGAGCAACTCGGCGAATCCCAGACCGGGAAGCGCGACAAGCGCCACTCCGCCCAGGTTCGCGGCCACCGAGGCGGCGGTCACCGGTCCGGGCCCCTCCAGGGTGCCGGCGGGCAGCCCGGCGGTACGGTGACCGGACGCTCCCGGAAGAGCGGCGGCCGGCCGCTGGCCACTGCCACCACCTCCCAGCGCACCTGGTCCCGCCAGCAAAGCAAGTCGGGCTCCGGCAATCCCCCGCGCCGGAGGACGATGGCGCGGCGCGGCAGGAGATCGAAGCGCACCCAGAGCAGGGAGCCCGGCTCGTCGAGCTCGCTCAGCAAGTAGGGCTCATTCTCAGGAATGGCGCGCCGGATCTCGTCGATCGCGGCCACGTATCGCCGGCCGAAGGCATGAGCCCGTACCTCGGAGATCGGCACACCCGCCGTCTTCGCCGCAACGCGGAGACGGAGAATGGTGTTGCGCAGACCCATGGGGATGGCGATCAGCAGGTAGGCGATCACCAGGATGAAGACCACCCGCGCCGGCCAGCGTGTTTGCATGACGGACGGCGAGTATAGCCGTCCCCAAGCCCTTCCCCCGTCACGGGCCCGTCACGGGGTTCATCCCCGGCGAGGTGCGACCGGCTATAATGACAGTCCCTTGCCGCCGCGGCGCGGCATTCATCGATCTCTCCGGAGCACCTCTATATGGCCAAGGCACGCGTCGCCGTCCTGAAAACCCAGCCCGAATCCGTCCTCACGGACGTTGGGCGCACGATGGAGCTGGCGGAGGTCAAGCGCTACCTCGCGCCGGGCGCCACCACGATCCTCAAGGACAACATCTCCTGGCATTTCCCGTTCCCGGGAGCCAATACCACCCCGTGGCAGCTCGAGGGGACCATCCAGAAGCTGCGGGCGGATGGATATACCGACCAGGTCTGCGTCCAGAACAACACGGTCGTCACCGATCCCAAGAAGGGCGAGCGGCTGAACCGCTACTTGCCGGTGCTGGACAAGTACGACATCCCGGTGCGGTACAACTGTTTTGCCGACGACCTCAAGTGGATCACCTACAAGCCCAAGGGCAAGATGCTGGTGCTGGCGAAGATCTACCCGGAGGGGATCACCATCCCCGAGTTCTTCCTGGGCAAGAACATCGTCCACCTGCCGACGGTGAAGTGCCACATCTACACCACCACCACCGGGGCGATGAAGAACGCCTTCGGCGGCCTGCTCAACACCCGCCGGCACTACACCCACTCGTACATCCACGAGACGCTGGTGGACCTGCTGACGATCCAGAAGGAGATCCATTCGGGAATCTTCGCGGTGAAGGACGGCACGACCTGCGGCAACGGCCCGGGGCCGCGGACGATGATCCCGGTGGAGAAGGACTTCATGATGGCCTCGGGCGATCAGGTGGCCATCGACGCCGTGGCAGCGAAGATGATGGGCTTCGACCCGATGAAGATCCCCTACATCCGCCTGGCCCACGACGCCGGTTTGGGAGTGGGCGATCCGCGGGACATCGAGGTGGTGGGCGAGGACGTGTCGAAGTGGAACTTCCACTTCTCGGTGGGGGACAACGCGGTCTCTCGCTTCGGCGATCTGGTGTGGTTCGGGCCGCTCAAGGGGCTGCAGAAGCTCTTCTTCCGCACGCCGCTGGTCTACTTCTTCGTCTTCGGCTCGTACTTCTACCACGACTTCGCCTGGTACCCCACGGTGGGTAAGCGCCGCATCGACCACTACAAGCAGACCAGCAAGTGGATGCGCCTCTTCGAGCAGTATCCCGAGGCGGTGCGGGAAGAAGAGAAAGCGGCCTGAGCGCCGTCGAGACGGAATCGAGCGGCACGGGCCTGGAGCGGCTCGGCCGCCGGTTGCTGGTGCCCCTGGGTCTGGGGTTGCTCGTCGTCGTCGGGCTGGCGCTGTCGGCGAAACCGGCCGAGCTGGCGCGGAGTCTCCGGAGCTTCGACGTCCGGCTGCTGATCCCTGTGCTCTCCCTATCCCTGGTGAATTACGCCCTGCGCTTCGTGCGCTGGGAGGTGTACCTCCGCCGGTTGGAGGTGCGGTTGTCGCACGGCCGGAGCCTGGGAGTCTTCCTGGTGGGATTCCTTTTGTCGGTGACGCCGGGCAAGGCGGGGGAGCTGGGCAAGGCCTGGCTGGTGAGGGAGCTGGGAGGAGGGCCGGCTCTGCAGGTGGTGCCGGCGGTGCTGGCGGAGCGGGTCACGGACCTCTTGGGGGTCTTGCTGCTGATCGCTTTGGGGTCGCTTCCCTTCCCGGGAGGGACCTGGATTGCGGCGGCCGGCCTCGCCGCGGTAGCCGCGGCGGTCGTCGTGCTCACCTGGCGGACGGTGGTGGCGCTGCTTTTCCGCATCCTGGCGAAGCTGCCGATCGTGGGGCCGCGGGTGCCCCACCTGGAGGAGGTTTACGGCCGGCTGCGGTCGCTCCTTTCGCCGGGATTGCTGCTCTTCGCGCTGGCGCTGTCGGTGACGGCGTGGGGAGCGGAGGGGATGGGCTTCTTCCTGGTGGTGCGCCAGTACGCGCCGAAGGCCGGGCTGCTCCTCTCCATCTTCAACTACACGGGCTCGACCTTCCTGGGCGCCCTTTCGATGCTCCCCGGCGGCCTGGGAGCCGCCGAGGGAGCCCTCGCCGCGCTCCTCCACGGGCAGGGGCTGGACACGGCGGACGCCAGCTCGGTGACGCTGGTCACCCGCGGGGCGACGCTGTGGTTCGCCGTGGGCTTGGGGCTGGTGGCGGTGCCGTTCCTGGCGCGGTGGCTGGGGCGGCGGGGGGCTTCGTAGGTTCCACGATCTTGAGGTGCCATATTGGTCCCTCAAGATGGGGATTCGCCCGCTTGGCGAAGATAGTTGAGCGATGAAGGCGAGTTTTTCCGTTTATATAGAGTGAGGTGAAATCCAAGGCGGCCCTGCTGGGGGTGGTCTCCAGCATTGAGGTACCCAACGGGCATCTCAAATACGCCCCAAGGAGGGGGGCCAGCCATGGAGGAGACTCAAGCGCTGCTGCCCGCTGAGAGGATCGAACATGCGATCCGGGTCCTGCGAGGAGAGAAGGTCATGCTGGATGAGGACATTGCCGCTCTTTACGGAGTAGAGACTAAAATCCTCACCCGCTCAATGAAACGTAACCTGGACCGCTTTCCTCTTGACTTCATGTTCCAACTGACCGAGGAAGAGGCCGAAATCTTGAGGTGCCAAATTGGTACCTCAAGATGGGGCGGCCGCAGATATCTGCCTTATGCCTTCACCGAGCAGGGAGTGGCGATGCTTTCGAGCATCCTCCGTAGCGAGCGGGCCGTACAGGTCAACATCGAGATCATGCGCGCCTTCGTCCGCCTCCGCCAGATGATGACCACCCGGGCAGAGCTCGTCAGCAAGCTCAACGAGTTGGAGCAGAAGTATGACGGCCAGTTCAAGATGGTCTTCAAAGCCCTACGGCAGCTGATGTCGCCACCAAAGAGAGGCAATCGGCGGATCGGTTTTACGGGATAGAAGTTGAGACCGAGAGGCACTTGAGGTCACAATCTGTGACCTCAAGATTTCTCTACGCGACCTTCTGCCCGCACTCGGGGCAGAACCGGGGGTTACCCTCGATCTCGACGCCGCAGGCGCCGCAGGTCTTTTTGGCCACGGTGGAGGTGCCGCACTCGGGGCAGAACTTGGCGCCTCCGGCGAGCTTGGCGCCGCAGGATTTGCAGGTGGTGCCGGTGACCTGGCCGAGGTCTCGGCCTTTCATCCAGTCCACCTCCTGCGCTTTCGAGTAGGCCTGCTGCTTGGCGGCCTCGGCCTGGGCGGAGGCGATCTCCTCGTCCATGTCGGGCGCGCAGTATTCGCAGAGCCCGGCCTTCTCGTTGAAACACACCGGCCCGCAGACCCAGCGCCCGCAACGCGTGCACTGCTTGAAGAGGGGACGGATCTCCGTCACGGCATCCTTCAGGGCGGCGTCGTGGGCGGGGCCGCCGACGGCACGCTGGATCTCGTAGGCGGTCTCGGAGACTCGGCCGAAGATCCCGCCGAAGAGGTTGCCGGCCACCTGGGCGGCCGAAGCGGCCATGCCCATCTTCGAGCTCTGAAAGGTCGACATATAACCGTTGCCGCACTTCTCGCAGTAGAACTTGAACTGATAGCCGCGGTCGGTCGAGAGATCGTCGTAGTTACCAGTGAATTCAATCGTCGCCATGATGCTTGTGCTCCGAAAGGTTGAAAACTGCTGCCGGTATAAGGAGCAAATGGTAGCACGGCCGGCCGCGGTCTTCGGGCACTGCGATCTGTGCCAGAGTAATCCCGTCCATGGAACCGCAGCGGCACTCTCGCCGGCAGTATTTCGCGCAATGCGTCGCGCTCGGCGCCGTCCTGACGCTGGCCTTGGGTCTCCGGCTGGCGCACTGGTGGGCGGTGCGGCACCAGCCGTTCTTCGCCTGGCTCGCCATGGACAGCCAGGAGTACGACCGCTGGGCGCGCGAGATCGCGGCCGGGGATTGGCTGGGCTCCCAGGTCTTCTTCCAGGCGCCCCTCTATCCGTATCTCCTGGCCGTTCTTTACGCCGTGTTCGGACGCAGCCTCGACGCGGTCTATCTGGCCCAGATTCTTCTGGCGGTGGCGGGGTGCTATGCCCTGTACCGGGCCGGGCGCGAAATGGCGGGCGAGGACGTGGGGATTGGCGCGGCTCTCCTGGCTGCGATCTACGGGCCCTTTCTGTTTTACGACGCCCAGCTCCTCAAGGAGTCGCCCGCCGTGGCGGATACTTCCCTCCTCCTCTGGGCGCTGGCCGCGGCGCGGGCGCGTCCGGGAACGGGCCGCTGGCTGGCCACGGGCGTGCTACTCGGAATTCTCGCGTTGCTCCGGGAGAATGCGCTTCTCCTCGTCCCCTTCCTGCTTCCCCTGGCATGGACTCGTGAAGGGAAGGCGCCGGCCTTTCTCCGGCGTAGTGGAGCGCTGATCGCCGGGCTCGTCGTCGTTCTCCTTCCCGTGGCGCTGCGCAACGGGCTCGTGGGAGGGAGCTTTCTCCCCACTACGTCGCAGGGTGGGGTGAACTTCTACATCGGCAACAACCCGCAGGCGGACGGCACCTATCAGCCGATCGTTCCCGGCAAACAGATCCCGGCCCTGGAGCGGCGGGAGCCGGTGCGCCTCGCCGAGCAGGCGGCGGGCCGGCGGCTCACGGCCGGCGAGGTCTCCCGCTACTGGCTGGGCCGGTCGCTCGACTGGGTGCGCCGGGCTCCGGGAGCATTCGTTCGTCTCCAGTTTCGCAAGCTCGGCATGTTCTGGAGCTGGTACGAGTGGCCGGACGCGGTGGACTACTACTATGTGAAAACGCTCTCGCCCATCCTCCGGCTGCCGCTGCTGGAGTTTGGGGGAGCCGTCCTCCTGGCTCTGGCCGGGCTCGTCCTGGCCCGCCGCAGGCTCCGATCGTTCGCCCCAGTTTTTCTCTTCATCCTTGGATGGACGCTCTCGACGGTCCTCTTCTTCCTCTTCTCCAGCTACCGGCTGCCGGTCGTGCCCGCTCTCTTGGTGCTCGGCGGCGTGGCGCTCGCCGGCGCGGCCGAGGCGTGGCGGGTGGGGAATCGGAAGCGGACGGCAGGGCTCGCGGCGGTCGTCTTGGCGGCCCTGATCCTTCCCCACGCCGTGGGCTACGAGCCTCGCATGGATCTTGTGGAGTACAACCTCGGCCGCCTCTACGACGAGCAGGGTCGCCCCGAGGAGGCGCGGGAGCACTACAAGGCGGCGTTCGTGCTGAACCCCAAGGACTTCCTGGCCTGCCTCAATCTTGGCAACCTGGCCGCCCGGCAGGGAGACTGGGCCACGGCTCTCCGCTTCTACCAGCGCGCGGCGGCGCTCGAGCCCCGGTCCGACGACGCCGAGAGCAATCAGGGGGGCGTCTACCTTGCGATGGGCGACCTCGCACAGGCCGAGGCGCACCTCGGTCGTGCACTGGCCCTGAATCCCCAGAACCTGCCGGCATTGCAGAATCAGACTCTGCTGCGGGCTCGCCGCGGAGACCTTGAGGGAGCCAGGCAGCTCAACCGGCGGTTGTTGGAGCTTGACCCCGGCAACCCCGCGGCTCTGAGGCTACATGGGCGGTTGGGAGGTTGAGCCGCCGGTTCCGTCGGGCGAGAACTCGTAGATCAGGTTCAGGTCGTCCCGATACCGTAGCGAGAAGTGCCGGGGGTCTGCCTCCACCCATCGGCGCTCCAGGGGAAAGCCAAAGCCCGGGAAGCTGGAGAGATGGATCCAGCGGATGCGTTGCGCCTTCAGGTTGGAGATCCAGGCCTCGGGAGAGGGATCGACCCGCGGCTGACAGGCCGGATACTGGATGGCCAGAGGATGGTTGGCGGCGTTGATGTTGACGTAGCGGACGTCCCGTTCCAGGTGGGTTCCCATGGCCGGGTACATGAAGTAGTTGTTGGGCTCGCTGATGGCGGCGACGTTGCCGTCCTCGCCATATTGGTCGAGCCAGCCCCAGGCGGCGGCGGAGAAACGCGCCAGCGTCTGGTGGGCCGTGAACTCCTTGCCCAGCGCCCGGGCGCGGTCCTCCACCCGGAAGCGGGCGAGGAAGGGAGTTTCGAGGATCGCCAGCGCCAGGGCGGCCACCGCCAACTCGCGCCGGCTCCGGATCGTAAGGGCGCGCAAGGCCGGAGACAGGGCGAGGGCCACGGCGGCCACGTCCACCAACGCCAGCGCCATCCGCACGCCGCGCGGCATCTCGGCGTGAAGCTGGAGCAGGCCCTGGGCGAGAAAGATGACGGCGAGCCCCTCCATCCAGCGGTCGCGCACGCCTTTTCTCTCTCCAATGGCGACGCCGCCGGCGAACGCCAGTCCGAGAGCGGGAATGAGGTAGCGGACGTTGGCGAAGACGTGATGACTTTTGGCGAACGGGACCATGAGCCAGAAGGCGAGCTGGGCCCAGATCTGTCCGGAGATCAGCAGGCTCTCCCGCCATCGTTCCCGGCCGAGAAGCCCGAAGGGGAGGACCAGCGCCACCAGCAGCAGAATGAAGACCTGCGGCCCCACACCCAGCTCCTGCGACTGCGGCTTGGTGATGCCCAGGAACGAATCCAGGAGCTGCCCCTGCTCGATCATGGGCTTCCAGAGATCCACCACCGAGTTCTTGCGCGGGATCGTGGGCTTGTTGGCGTTCTCCGGACCGCTCGACGTCTCCTCGCAGGCGATGGCCAGCGGATCCGCTCCCAGCGCCACGTTGCGGAGGTAGAAGTAGCTGCCCAGCAAGGCCGCCAGCAAGAGGGCGGCCACGATCTGAACGCTGCGCCGGCCCCAGGCGCCGCGCGCCAGCGGCACCGCCAGACCGGCAAGGGCGAGGGCGCAGGGAATGCCCAGCACCTTGGCGCCGGCCGCCAGGCCGAGCCCCATCCCGATGAAGACGGCGAAGCTCCAGACCGATTCCCGCAGCCAGCGCAGGGCGAAGTAGGCCGCGGCCACGAAAGTGGCGCCGACGAAGATGTCCACGTACTCGGCGGCCACAAACCGGATGACGGTCGGCATGAGCAGCACGAGGAATCCGGCGAGCGGCCAGTGGCGCCGGGCTCCGAGGTGGCGGGCGACGGCCCCCGCCGCCAGTCCCAGGAGCAGCCAGTGCGGGAGGGTCGCGAGGTTGACGTAGAGCTCGCTGTGCGACGGCGCCATCCACCACCAGAACCAGATCGACCCGTTGGCCGGGACGTAGCCGTAGTAGTTGACGGGGATGTTGCCGAAGACCGGGAAAAGGTTGCGGTCGCGCAGCCAGGTCGCGGACAGCAGCAGGTGGTACATCAGGCTGTCCCACGACAGGGGCGGTCGGATGAGCCCCCGCAGTGCTTCGATCGCCACGGCGTGCAGGGAGAGGATCGACAGCGCCGGGTGCTCGCGCAGGATCTCCCAGGAGCGCCGGACGATCTCCCGCGCCGGTCCATCCACTCCACCCGCGGGCGGATTTCTACGGAGCCCCAGCAGCAAGACCAGCGAGAGAGCGGCCTGCAGCGCCAGGGCGAAGTCGAACCGCAAGACGCCGAGGGCGCCCAGTAGGAGACCGATCCCCACGGCTTCGGCCGTCGACAGGAGCAGGGTCGCGACGGCGAGAGTCAGGGGATCGCGGCCGGCTTCGCTCCCCAGCAGCCGGAGCGCGGCGAGATAGCCGCCGAGGAACAGGAAACCCAGCGTGGCGAGGGTCGCCACGGCGCCCACCAGATCGAGCCAGAACATGGGCGGGATTGTTAGCACAGCCGCCGGGCGGGTGCTAGCATCCCCGCCCGTGCACGCCGAGGAGTATTTTGATCGTGAATACTTTCAGCTCCACCCGGGCAAGGTGCGCTACCTGGACTATCTGGTGCGTCTCCTGGGCCGGTACGGCGTTCCGGCCGGCCGGGTGCTCGACGTCGGCGCGGGCTACGGCTTCTTCCTGGCGGCGTTGGAGAAGGCCGGCTACGAGGCGCACGGCATCGAGATCTCTCCCCACGCTGTGGAGCAGGCCAGGCAGCGGACCCGGGGGCAGGTGATCAAGCAGGGAGCCGAGGAGCCGTTGCCGTTCCCGGACAGCCATTTCGACGCCGTCACGCTGCTCGACGTCATCGAGCACCTGAAGGACTACAGGACGACCCTTGCGAGCTGCCACAGGGTTCTCAAGCCTGGCGGCAAGCTTTTCGTCATCACCCTCAACGGCCACAGTCTCGCCCGGCCCCTGCTGGGCAAACGTTGGGCCTGGTACCAGGACCCCACCCACATTCACATGTTCACCCCCCGCATGCTGCGCGAAGGGCTCGAAGGGGCCGGCCTCGCAGTCGAGACCTTGATCACCGAGTCCAATTTCTGCTCGGTGGGCGAGGGAACGAAGTTCCTGAAGCCCCTGCGGGTGATCGGTCGGGTGGTGCACACCCCGGCGTTCGGGGATTCGCTGCTGGCGGTGGCGAAGAGGCCCCTACGCTAACCCGGAATGAGGGCCTTTCTTCGGCAGCTCCCGCGCGATCAGCTTCAGCGTCGTCTCCACCACCGCCGCGAGGGGCGCGGCGTCGGCGAGGTTCTTGCCGGCGAGCGGGAAGGCGGTGCCGTGATCGACGGAGGTGCGCAGGAAGGGTAGGCCCAGGGTCCAGTTGGTGGCCAGGCCGAAGGAGGAGGTCTTGACGGCGATCAGACCCTGGTCGTGGTAGAGGGCGAGCACCCAGTCGAACTCGCCGCGGCGGGCGCGGGCGAAGAGGGAGTCGGCGCTCTCGGGTCCATGGACGTCGATGCCCCCCGCGCGGGCCGCCGCCACCGCCGGAGCGAGCACCTCGTCGTCCTCGCTGCCCAGCAGCCCGCCTTCCCCGGCGTGGGGATTGAGCCCCGCGAGGGCGATCCTGCCGCCGGCGTGGCGGTCGAGGCAGGCGAGGGCCTCGCCGATGGCCTCGCCGGTGATGCCATCCAGGGCGTCGCGCAGGGGGAGATGGACGTTGAGCAGCGCCACCTGGAGCTCCGGGGCGAGAAATGCCATCAGGTAGTCGCGGCCGTAACGCTCCAGGCCGCAGACCTCGGCGAGGTAGTCCGTATGTCCCTTGAAGCCGGGCAGGTGATGGCGGGCGATGGAGCCCTTGGCCACCGGTGCGGTGACCAAGGCGTCGGCGACTCCCGAATCCACCAGCTCGATGCCGGCGTCGAGAGCTGCCATGGCCCCGGCGGCGTCCGCCGGCCCCGAGTTGCCGAGAACGAGCGCGCGGTCGGTCCCTACCGGGTCCAACACCGGAATGCCCTCGGCCGGCAGGTCGAAACGGCTGGCGGGGGCGCCAGACAGGTAGACCAGGCGGTCCCAGGGAACGCCGGGCAGAGATGGACGGAGAGCTTCGAGGGCTGCCCGCTCCGCCACCAGAAGCGGCTGCCAGGGGAGCGAGGCGGCGGGCTCCAGGAAAAGCTTGAGCAGGATTTCAGGACCGATGCCCGCCGGGTCGCCCTGCGTCAGGGCAAGAACGGGGCGCGCGGTCACCGTTCTTCTTCGCCGCCGTTGATCCGCTTGCTCCGCCGCTTCAGCTCTTCCTCTTTGAACATGTAGCGAATGAAGTGTTTCTGGATGAGGAGGTTGGGACCCTGGTGCCGGTTGAGCTTGAGGGAGCCCTTGTCGTACCACTCGATCCAGCCCCGCAGCTCCTCGCCGTCGGTGAGGATGACCACCATGGGGGTCTTCGCCGCCATCTGCTTGAGGTAGTAGAACTCCTCGGCGTTGGTCTGCTCGGGCGGCGACTGCTTGCGTCGCACGCTGCGGCCAGGGAGGTCCTTCTTGAGCTCGTTCATGTCCGGGCGTATCAGTTTGCGAGTGGCCATTTCGGTTCCATTAGGCGAAGTTGGATCTACGCTGTGGGTAAGGCCGCCGCAGGCCGGTCGTCGGGAGTACGGGTCTTGTACTGATCGTCTTCGTAGGCCAGGCAGCAGAGGAGACGCCCGCACTGGCCGGAGATCTTCGACGGGTTCAGGCTGAGGTTCTGCCTCTTGGCCATCTGGATGGAGATCGGCCGGAAGTCCTTGAGCCAGGTCGAGCAGCAGAGGGTGCGGCCGCAGATGCCGATGCCGCCGATCAAGCCCGCTTCGTCCCGCGCTCCGACCTGCACCATCTTCACCCGCACGGAAAACCGGCTCGACAAGTCGCGCACGAGTTGCCGGAAATCCACTCTTCCCTCGGATGTAAAGTAAAACGTCGCCTTCTTGCCGCTGAGAGAAAAGTCGACCATGGAGATTTTCATTTCCAGGCCGAGGGCGCGGGAGCGCTCCTGGGCGTAGAGCTTGCCGCTGACCTCGCTCTGGCACTGGCGGTCGTAGGAGGCAAGGTCATTGTCGTCGACCGGGCGCAGGATCGGCCGGGCGCTCGACTTCTGGCAAGGCTTGAAAACCGGCATGGGAGACTGCTCGACATGGCCGAACGCCGGTCCCGACTCCAGCTCCACCACCACTTTTTCCCCCCTGGCGTAGGTGCGCCCGCCCGTCGAGCAGAGCGTCAGATTGGTCTCTTCGCGAAACCGCACGCCGACGAACGTGTCTTCGACCGCCGTCGACATCCCTTTGAAAGCACAACCGCTACATCCACTCATTGGGTTACTTCCGTTTCATGAGCGACAGCGACCCGGCTTCCTTATGCAGGAAGAGTACCAGGCGCCCGCAGGTCGACGACTTTGTAGGCTCTTAACCTCGCGCTTATTGTTGCAGTGGCGGCTCCCGGCGTCAATCGCCGGCATCGAGCGGAGTCCGGTCGAGCAGTTGGCGGCCGATGTCGTGTCGGTAAACCTTGCCGGGCCAGTCGATCTCGGCGACTGCGGCATAGGCCTTCCGCAGCGCCCCCCCGAGGTCGGGATCGACGGCGCAGACGGAGAGGACCCGTCCCCCGGCGCTCACCAGCTCGCCGGCAGCATCGACGGCGGTGCCGGCGTGGAAGATCTCGACGCCCGGCAGGGCCGCGGCGCGGTCGAGGCCGCGGATGGGCTCACCCTGGATTGGCCTGCCAGGATAGCCGGGGCTGGCCAGAACGACACATGCGGCGACCTCGCGCCGGAAGGAGAGACGCCGCGCCTCGAACCGCCCGGCCGCGCCGGCGGCCAGGATGGGGAGAAGGTCGTCCTCCAGCCGCAGGAGGATTGCCTGCGCTTCCGGATCGCCGAAGCGGGCGTTGAACTCCAGCACCTTGGGGCCTTCCGCGGTCAGCATCAAACCGGCATAGAGGACCCCCACGAACGGCCGCCCCTCGGCGGCGAGACCGGCGACGACTGGGTGCAGAATGGTGTCCACGACCGAGGCCCCAACCTCCTTGGACAGTCCCCCGGATGGGCTGTGAGCGCCCATTCCTCCGGTATTGGGGCCGGTGTCGCCGTCGCCGATCCGTTTGTAGTCCCGGGCCGTGGCCAGCGGCAGCACGTGCTCGCCGTCGCAGAGGGCCATGAACGACACCTCCTCGCCCGGTAGGAACGCCTCGACCAGCACGCGGTCGGCGCTGGCGCCGAACTGGCGCTCCTCGAACAGGGAGTGGACGGCCTGCTCGTGCTCGGCAGCGTCCTGGACGATGAGCACTCCCTTGCCGGCGGCGAGGCCGTCGGCCTTCAGGACCACGGGATAGCCGAAGCGCCCGGCGGCCGCCCGTGCCGCGGCGGCATCGTGAACGATCTCGGAGGGCGCCGTGGGGATGCCGTGCCGTTCCATGAACTGCTTGGCGAAGACCTTGCTCCCCTCGATCTCGGCGGCGCGCTGCGTGGGGCCGAAGACGGCCAGCCCCCGGTTGGCGAGCTCGTCCGCGATCCCCAGGGTCAAGGGAAGCTCGGGTCCCACCACGGTCAAGTCGATCTTGAGCTCTTCGGCAAAATCGGCCAGCCGTTGGACCTCTTCGGCCGCCACCGGCACTCGGTCGGCCAGGGCGGCGATACCCGGGTTTCCCGGGGCGCAGTAGAGCTCCGTCAGCAGCGGGCTCTGGCGCAGCTTCCAGCACAGGGCGTGCTCTCGCCCGCCGCCGCCAACCACCAGCACCTTCATGCCGGCCTCCAATTCACCGTCACCGCGGAAGCCGCGGTGACCGCGAGGACGTCGACGATGTCCTCCGCGGAGCACCCCCGCGACAGATCGTTGATTGGGCGGGCCAGGCCCTGGAGCAGCGGTCCCACGGCCCGCGCTCCGGCCAGGCGCTCGGTCAGCTTGTAGGCGATGTTGCCGGCGTCCAGGTCGGGGAAGACGAGAACGTTGGCGTGACCCGCCACGGCGCTGCCCGGCGCTTTGCTCGCCGCCACGAGGGGAACGAGTGCGGCGTCGGCCTGCAGCTCGCCGTCGAAGGCGAAATCCACTCGCCGCGCCCGCAGCACCTCGACGGCGGCGCGCACCTTGTCGACGCGAGGGTGGCGGGCGCTCCCCAGGGTGGAGAAAGAGAGCAGAGCGACACGGGGCTCTTCGTCCAGCAGTTGCCGGCAGCTCGCTGCCGCGGCCTCGGCGATGTCCGCCAGCTCCTCGGGTGTGGGGTCCGGCACCACGCCGCAGTCGCTGTAGATGAGGCTGCGGCCGTCCGGCAGCGCCATCAGAAAGCAGGAGGAAACCACCTTGAGGCCGGGCCGCGGTCCGAGACCCCGCAAGGCTGCCCGCAGGGTGTCGGCGGTGGTGGCGAGAGCCCCCATCACGGCGCCGTCCGCCCGTCCCGTGGCGACCCTGAGCACCGCGTAGTAGAGCGGATCGTGGGCCAGGACCACGGCCTGGGAGGGATCGAGAGCGGGGAGGCGCGCGGAGAGAAATTCGGCGAGCGCGGGAAGCTCGGGATCGGCGGCCGGATCGAGCACCGGCACGGTGAGAGAAACCCCCGCCGCCTCGGCAACGGCGGCTACAGCCGTGCGCGTCCCCACCAGCTCAGGAACACAGAGACCCAGAGTCATGGCCCGCTCGGCCGCGATCACCACCCGGGGATCGGCGCCCTCGGCGAGCACGATGACGGCCGGGCGCGGCGTGGCGGCGGCCCAGGCTCTCAGACGTGCGAGGGGATTGGGCGTCTCGGACACGCGACGGAACTGTAGCAGACATGCTGACTCCACTTCCCCGGCTGGAGAGAGCGAGATCTGTCGGTGCCGGAGCAGGTGGGAGATCCCGGTTGAGGCTCTCTCCTATTGCCTGTATCCTTAGGTCATGGCGCAGATCCTCCTCGATCCTCAGGTCTCTGTTCCGGCCTCAGAGGCCTGGCTCTACAGGAACCCCGAAGCGCTCGCCACCGTTCGGCGAGGAATTCAGGAGGCGGCTGAGGGGAAGACGGTCTCAGCTGGTTCGTTCGCGTCGTACGCCGACGAAGAATGAACCGCGAGTTGCGGCTGGCCCCATCCGCGATAGGCCCTGATCGTTTTGAAGGCAACCGCCGAATCCCGGCACTGACGATCTTGGCGATCACTCCTCATCCCTGAGGGGCTTGCTCTGTCTACACCCGGGCAGGTTTTCTTCAGTCCGGCCCAACGGGTCGGGAGATCCCAGCCCAGGGCCGAGGCCGAAGGCCGATGCCCTGGGTCGACAAGGCGCCCCCCATCGTTGCGGCCTGAAGGGTCGCGAGAACCCGACTCGACAAGAAAGCTCCCGCGGCCCTTCAGGCCGCACCGCGTTGTCATCCTTCTACCCAGGGCATCGGCCTTCGGCCTCTGCCCTGGGCTCCGTTCTCCCGACCCGTTGGGCCGGAGTGGTCTTGGGCAGGCGGGGTGCTCAGCTCTTGAGCACCATGGCACCCGTCGGCTGCGGCACGCCGCCCGCCGGCTCGATGGTCACCGCCCACACCTTGATGCTCGCCAAGGCCGGCAGCTGCTCCACCTTGACACTGGCGATCCCCCCGGGGTCCATCGCGAAGGTCCCGGCCGAGACCGGCTTGCCCCCGGCGATGTACCAGAGCTGGTACGTCTTGTCCTGCGGCAAGGCCGGCAGGTCGAAAGCGTAGAAGAGGGCGTCGTGGCGCAGTGGGTTGACATAGGTGTGGCCGGCGGCCTGCGGCGCCGGTCCCAGGCCGGCCAGTGTCACCGACTGGACGCCCGGGGCGGCGACGACCTGAAGGGCCTGGCTCGCCCGCTGCGCCTCGCTGCGCGCCTGGGTCACCTCGCGGTCCAGCCTCTCGACCTGGCGCGCCAGGCTGTTGCGCTCCGCTTTCAGCCGCTCGATGTCGCCGCGCATCCGGAGCTGGCCGGCGACTCCCCAGACCGCCACGGCCAGCAAAGCCGCCGCGGCCACGGAGATCCACCACGGCAGCCGGCGAGGGGACGGTGCGGCACCGGCGACCCCGGCAGTAACGCGCAAGATCCTGGCGCGCGTCGTCTCCGAGGGTATGACCGGCGTCACCGAAGCCGCCAGCTCTTCCAGATCGCGGTTCCACAGCCCGAGTTGGCGCCGGCATTCGCCGCAACTGCCCGCCAGATGCTCTTCGATCTCACGCAGCTCGTCCAAGTCCAGCGCGCCCAGGGCGTAGGCCGGGAGGAGCTCCTCGAAACGGGTGGAATGCGGGATATCGCTCATCACAACTGGGCGCTCAAGGCCTGCCGGAGCTTGTTCATGCCCAGCAGGATCCGGGATTTGACGGTGCCGAGGGGCGCCTCCAGGCGCTCGGCGATCTGGGTGTGGGTCAGCCCCTCGAAGAACGCCAGCTCGATGCAACGGCGTTGCTCCGCGGAGAGGGCCTTGAGCGCGCTGTAGACCTGGTGCTGCCGTTCGGCGCCTTCGATCCGCTCGGTGCCCACCGGCGGCACGGTGTCGGCCTGCTCGCCCCCCACGACCTCTTCCCGGCGGCGAGAGGCGTCCCGGCGGCGGAGGCGATCGAGGGCGCGAGAGCGGGCGAGCATGAGAATCCAGCCGCGCGGCGTCGAGCGATCGGCATCGTAGCGATCGGCCTGCGTCCAGACTTGCAGGAACACCTCCTGCAAGACCTCCTCCGCCTCCATCCGCCGGGCCAGAATGCGGGACAACAGGCCCAGCGCGACGGGCGCATGGAGCTCGAACAGGCGCGTGAATGCCACGCCGTCGCGGGCGGCCACCCGGCTCATGAGCTGCAGATCCTCCTTGTCCGTTTCGGCCATAGAACCTTGAGCTGAATCTCCTCTATCGCCCTGGAACCTCGAAGGTCAGCGAGGCCCAGAGGCTCTCCCAGTCGGCGCCGGACTCCCTGGAGGCGGGAATCATATGCACAGACTTGACCAGCCAGATGCCGGGCCGGTTGATTTTCAGGGCCACCCGTCCCTTGGCATCCGAGCGGGCCGAGATCTTGAGTCCCGGCCGCTCCTTGGTGAACGCAACCACCAAGGCCCCCTGGAGAGGCTTGCCGCCATACAGCAATCGGACAGGCAGGACTTGACCGTCCGTCAGCATATAAGGGTTCGCTCCAGGGATCAATTCGAGCCGCAGACCCAACTCCCGGTTCCATCCCGCCGCGGCTTCGCCGCCCCCCGCCAGCACCAGCGCCTTGGCGCAGCGGGAAAAGATCTCGCGGGAGGGAGCCTCGCTCTGGCCGCGTTGCGCCCGCAGCTCGCGGATCGCTTCCAGGCCCTCCTGGTCCAGATAGTCGTTGAACTTCTTGGCGTCGAGCTGGACCGGCTCCGGGTTGCTGGTATAGACGATCGTGTACAGGCCCGGCGCCGGAAGGGTGAGGAAGCCGGCCGGCTCGGTGTTGGGCACTCCCGCCACCGCCATCTCGCCGCCGGGTCCCACGAGCACGAAGCGTTTCAGCAGGCCCGGGTCGCGGGGCACGGGATCGCCCTTGAATTCCTGGCCCACCCGCAGCCGTACGGCGACCCGCTGGGCGATGGCCGGCCTGAAGGCCGAAGGCTCGATCCAAAAATCGTGGGCTCGGAGAGCCGGGCCGGCGAGCAGGGCCAGCACGGCCGCGAGAGCGGTTCTGCGCAGCGGGGTCATGATGTCTCCAGACCAAGGACAAAGGGCCGGCGAGCCACAAGCTCCGCAACTCGCCGGGCCTTGAGATACGACTGTACTTCAGGGAGCCGGAATGCCGTTGGCGCCGTTGGGCGAGCCCGGCAGCGGCGTCCGCAGGTAGGGGAAGACGGTGTCGAACTGGCTGACGTCCTGAAGTGTGCCGTCGGTGAAAGGCAGGTTGCCCGAGGGCGCATCGGCAGGCGAGCAGAACACGCCGGGGAAGGCATGGCACAGCACGCCCATCGCCACCCGCAGCTCGATGTCGACCACGTCGTCTCCCGGCCGGCGGCCGTTGGGGAAACCGGCGGAGTCATTGCCCAGCAGGCCGAGGTTGTTCTGGGAGACGGCTGGCGTCGGCGTGGTGGAGGTGTTGAGGCGCAGCATCTCGTGCGGCCTGCCGTCCGAGAGGAAGTTCACGCCCTGGACGCCGGTGGCGAAAGCCGCCACCAGGTCGGTGCGGGGGAAGTTGGTGGGCGCCCTGACGCCGGCGCTGCCGAAGAGGATCTCGAGGATCGCGGGCAGCGTCGGGTTCGTCACGTAGGTGGCGAGGGCCGCGTCGCCCTCGGGCGTGGCAGCGTTGAAGAGGTTCTTGTCCTTGAGGCCGATGACGATCTCGTTCACCAGCGGCATGCCGAGGCGCGAGACCTGCACGAAGTCGCCATGCTGGGAGGCGGGGCTATCGAAGGTCGGCTTGTCGCGCAGGAATCGCTGGCGGGGCAGAAGGGCCGTCGTCCAGCCGCCGATGACGGGGTTGGTGCCGTGGGTGAGGCAGGCGGCCGGGACCTCCAGGGCGAGAGTGGTGACGTTCTTGTCCGCCAGGCTGTCGGGCTGCGCGTCGCGGGGTCCCAGGGGGTTCGAAAGGTTCACCAGGTCGAAGATCTCGCCCAGGTTGACCGAGAACCCGTCCTTGCGCTGGCCGACGAAGAGGCGGCCTTCGCCTGCGCATCCCGGAATGTCGACGTCGTAGATGAACTGGCGCGCGTAAGCGGCGTAGTCGGCGATCGACTTTTCGCCGATGTTGTCCACCGGCTTGTCGAAGGTCTTGCCGTGGGTGGTCGCGTCGGTCACGGCCTGGAATTTGGCCTTTGCGTTGACGCGGCCGCGGGCCACGCCGAGGCTGCAGGACTCCCGCCGGTTCAGGGTGGCGTCCGGGCTCCCCGGCCCGCCCGAGATCGGTCCGACGTTGATCAGCGGCACCGAGACCTGTTTGCCGCCAACCGGCAACTGGATGTTCGCCAGCGACTGGCCGCAATGGAACTGGAAGGTGACGTCCTCCACTCCGTCGCCGGTGTTGTCGATGAGGATGCGGTACACGGCATCCGGATCCAGGGCGAAGTAGTTGGGGCCGCCGTAGGCGTCCTGCAGCGGAATGTAGTTGGCCAGTAGGGTGACGAAGCCGGTGCGTCCGGCTTCATAGCTGTTGAACATGTAGAAATCGGTTCCGTCCACCTTGGGCGTGCCGGTGATGGCCGGCGCCTCCCGGTGGCTGGAAGCCTGGGCGGGAACCAGGCCCAGTCCGGCGGACAGCAGAATCAACAAGGCTAGAATCACTCGGGTCTTCACGTTTCTCCTCCTCCTTTTTTGCGGTCGAAAGCTCTCCAGGCCAACTGCGGCCGGCGGCGCGAAGATGGCGCCAGGGAGACCCTCTCCCCACCTCCCGGCCTCTTCTGGTGGATCTACGCAACGCGGGGGCGCAGCGGATGAATGGCGCCTGAAAGTCCTTGCAGGAGAACCGGAAAGAAAGCCTGGAAGGTGCGGATACAATGCGCCGATGAACGCAAGCGATCCCCATATCCGTCCTGGAGGCCGGGCTGTCGATGCCCTGCGTCCGATCCGCATCGAGACCGGCGTCCTGAAGTTCGCCGAAGGCTCCGCCCTGATCGAAATCGGCGACACCCGCGTCCTGGTCGCGGCCAGTGTCGAGAACCGTGTACCGCCCTTCAAGAAGGATTCCGGCGAGGGTTGGCTCACCGCCGAGTACTCCATGCTGCCGCGGGCCACCCACACCCGGTCCGGCCGCGAGGTCAACCAGGGCAAGCCGTCAGGCCGCACGGCCGAGATCCAGCGGCTGATCGGCCGCAGCCTGCGGGCGGTGGTGGATCTCTCGGCGATGCCGGAACGCACGCTCACCCTCGACTGCGACGTGCTGCAGGCCGACGGCGGCACCCGCACCGCGGCCATCACCGGCGCCTACGTCGCCGCGGTGCTGGCGCTGGCCCGGCTGCTGATGACCCGCGACATCCCGGCCTGGCCGCTGCGCGATCAGCTCGCCGCCGTCTCGGTGGGAATGTTGAGCGGCGTCCCCCTGCTCGATCTCGAGTACGTCGAGGACCAGGTGGCGGAGGTGGACATGAACGTCGTCGCCACCGCCGCCGGCTCCTTGGTGGAGATTCAGGGCACCGGCGAGAAGCGCAGCTTCCGGCGCGACGAGATGGACGCGATGGTCGATCTCGCTTTCAAGGGGATCGGGGAGCTGGCCGCCGTCCAGAACGCGGCCCTCGCTCCGACCTTGGCGGATATCTCCGGCATCCTCTCCAAGGACCGGCGCCGGCCGGCTGCGCCCAAATCTGAGAAGGAGATGTGGGGCCGGCCGTGAGGGGGCGCTGACCGCCCCAGACCCTCATCACCCCGGCCCTCTTCTCCCAGCCTCCCCCCCGCCTGACGGGAGAAGAGGGAGAACAGCAAAACCCCTCATCACCCCAACCCTCTTCTCCCATCGCCCTCCCCCCAACCGGGAGAAGAGGGAGCAATTCGCCCTTGGTTGGGCATCCGGCTCCCCTCTCTCCCGTCAGGCGGGGGGGAGGCTGGGAGAGAGGGGCTGGGGGAGTGAGGGTCTGGAAGCGGCGGGCAAAGGTCCGTCCACCAGGGCAGGCCGGCGTCACGCCCCCGCCGCGGCAGAACCTCCTACAGCACTTTGCCCGTGATCTCCACGTCGAGCTGTGGAATTTTGGCGCTGTCGGTGTGGAGGGTGAGCTTGCTGTGGAAGGGACCCTTGCCCAGCGAGGGGTCGAGGGTCACCCAGATGTTGTATTCCCGGCCTTCCTTCAACTGCTCGATCTTGGCGTCGATGCCCTTGGTGCTGGTCTCGACGCTGGTGAGCTTGATGGGCTCGGTGGCGAAGTTCTTGACGATGAGCGACTTCCTGAGGGGCTCCTTGAGCTCGATCTCGCCATAGTCGCCGACCGGCGGCGTCACCGCGATGACCGGCCGTACGAAGCCGGAGATTGGAATCTGGACGATCTTCTGCTTCGGGTGAGTGGTATGGATGGTGACGTAGTCGGCCAGCGGCCCCACCCTGGCGTCGTTCGAAAGCTTCATCTCCACCTTCCACTGCTTGCTCTTGACGTCGGGCATGCGCTCCGCCGCGGTGGCCTCGTGATAGGTGACGGTCAGGAAGGGCCAGGGGGAGTCAGCCTTGGTGATCTCCATCGGCGTGTCGTCGGGAACCCAGAGCGTCTGGACGATGTTGCCCTCCAGGGGTTCGCCCTGGACCGTGATGTAGCGGGCGTAGCCGGGCTTGATGTTGATGTAGGGCTCAACGTTGACGCGCAGCGTCAGATCGAGCTGCGGCATGGCCGGATCGTTGGTGAAGACGCTGACCCCCTTGGAGATCGGACCGTTGAAACTGGCGGTGTCCACCACCGCGTGTACCTTGCCGGTCTTCCCCGGGGCGATGGTCTTGTCAAACTCGGCAACCGTGCAGCCACAGGCCGGCTGGACGTTGGTGATCTCGAGGACGGCGTCGCCGTCGTTACGGATCAGGAAATCCGCGATGGCCTTCTCGCCCTTCGGGACCGTTCCCACGTCCTTGATCGGCTCGACGACCACGGCCTTGGGCTTGCCGTCCGCAAAAAGGACGGCCGCGACCACAAAGGAGGCGCAGAGTGCCAGAATGACGGTCTTCATCTGTCGTTGCATACGGCCTGCTCCTTCTTCGAGGGTGGATGAAAGCTCCAGAAATGCTACACTGCCGACCCGAAAACGAGAAACTTTACCCGTGACGCCAGCCAAACTCGATATTTACTGCCTGGCTATCGGGGGAACTGGAATGGCGCCTCTTGCCTGCCTTCTGCAAGAGCAGGGCCACCGTGTCCGCGGCGTCGACGGCCCCCTCAACCCGCCCATGAGCACGCTGCTCGAACGTGCCGGCATCCATCCCCACGAGGGGTACGATCCCGCGCACCTCTCGCCGCCACCTGACTTGGTAATCATCGGCAACGCCATCCACCGCAACAATCCGGAGGCGGTGGAGGCCGAGCGGCTCGGACTGCCCATCCTCTCCATGCCGCAGGCCCTGGCGCGCTTCTTCCTGTCGCGCCACCGCTCGCTGGTGGTCTCCGGGACCCACGGCAAGACGACCACCACGGCGATGGCCGCCTGGGTCTGGACCGACTGCGGCCGGGATCCCGGCTATCTGATCGGCGGCGCCCCCCGCGATCTCGCCGCCAGCTTTCACGACGGCGGCGGCGACCGCTTCATCGTCGAGGGCGACGAGTACAACGCCGCCTACTTCGATCGCGGCGCGAAGTTCCTCCATTACCAGCCCGAGACGCTGCTGCTGACCAGCGCCGAGTACGATCACGCCGACCTCTACGCCACTCCCGAGGCGCTCTGGGAAGCCTATGCTCGCCTCATCGACCTTCTACCCGCGAGCGGCCTACTGGTGGCCTGCGGCGACAGCGGCCACAGCGAAAGGGTGCGGGAGCTGGCGGCCGGCGCCCGCTGCCGTACGATCTTCTACGGCCTGGCGCCGGACAACGACCTCGCGCCGCTGGGGAAGATCGAGGCCCGGCCGGAGGGGAGCCGCTTTCGCGTTCGCGACGTGGAGTCGGGCGAGGAGGTCGAGATCTCGCTCCCCCTCGCCGGCGATCACAACGTCGCCAACTGCCTGGCGGTGTGGGCGGCGGCGCGCCGCGATGGGCTGCCGGCGGCCGCGGTGGCCGCCGCCTTGGCGCGCTTCCATGGTGTCAAGCGCCGCCTCGAGGAGCTCGGCACGGCGCGCGGGGTCACCGTCGTCGACGACTTCGCTCATCACCCTACCGCCGTGGAGAAGACCCTGGGGGCCTTGCGCCAGCGCTACCCCGGGAGGCGACTGGTAACCCTCTTCGAGCCCCGCAGCCTTACCGCCGGCCGCCGCTTCTTTTTCGACGACTACCGCCGGGCCTTCGCCGGCGCCGACCGCGTGCTTTTCGCTCCTCTCTTCCACAGCAACCGGCTGGCCCCCGAGGAGCGGCTGGACCTCGCCGCCCTGGCCGCGGCGCTGACCGCCGCGGGAGTGCCGGCGGAGGTCGGCGCCGACAACGCCGACCTGTTAGGCCGTGGCTTGGAGGAGGCGCGGGAGGGGAGCGTGCTGGTGACGATGTCCTCGGGCTCGTTCGAAGGCATGCCGCAGCGCCTGATGGCCGCGCTCAGGGAGCTGGCCGGAGACTCGTCCGCAGACGATCCTCGATGAGGGCGGGACCCCGGTTGAGCTGGAGGGCATCGCGGACCGCTCCGAGCGCCGCCTCCTCCGGCATCAGGCCGATCAGCTCGCCTTCGACCACCGACGCGCCCAGCGCCGCGGCCTCGGCCCGCACCGTCTCCAGCACGCGGAGGACCGGCGTGCGGCGGAAGTCCACCAGGTTCATGCTCACCTGGGCACGGCCCCGGCTCGCCAGGTAGACCCCCATCGCCCTCACGGCCGGCAGCCCGCCCCCCGACTCCCGCACCCGGCGGGCGATGGCGCGGGCGACGGCCACGTCCGGCGTGTCCAGCACGGCGTTGAAGGCGATGAGGAAGAAGCGGGCGCCGATGACGGTGACGCCGGCCGTGGGATGGACCCGCGCCGGCCCGAAGTCCGGCGCCCACAACGGCTCCCGGAGCTTGGCCGCGAAGCCCTCGAACTGTCCCTTGCGGATCGCCGCCAGGGCTGAGCGCTCGGGGACCCGCGCCGCGCTCTCGTAGAGATAGACCGGCAGCTCGAAGCGCCGCGCCACCTCCGGAGCGAGGCGCTCGGCCGCCGCGACCGCTGCCGCCATGGGCGTCTCGCCCAGCGGTATGAAGGGCACGACGTCCACCGCGCCGACGCGCGGGTGGACCCCGTCGTGCCGCCGCAGATCGATCTCGGCGAGCGCCACCTCGTAGAGCGCGAGGAGCCCCTGGACGAGCCCTTCGACCTCACCGGCGAGGGTCAGCACCGAGCGGTTGTGATCGGGATCGGACGAGACGTCGAGAAGTGTCACTCCGGGCGGCGACGAGGCGGCAGCAGCCAGCCGCGCCACGACCTCCGGGCGGCGGCCCTCGCTCACGTTGGGGACGCACTCGAGGCTCGGCACGCGTGAACAGTACAGCAACGACGGTTGGACGGCGGCGAATTCCTCTGCTACGATACGCCCGCATCAAAAAGTAAGCTAGAAGCCAATCCCGCTGATGAATTACTCTGGGAACTCTTCCCTTTCGTCCGAGGTCAAGCAGCGCATCCTCAGCACGTTCGAGCAGACGCTCGAGCTGGCTCGGGACGGCAACCGCCAGGAGGCGTTGCTGGGCTGTGACTTCGTGCTGCGCATGGATCCGCAGTTCGAGCCGGCGCGCGTGCTCCAGGAGCGGCTGCGGACGAGCGCCGGCCCGGTGCAGGTCCAGGACCTGCAGTCGGGCACCGCCACCCTCGCCGCCGCCGATCCCTTCGCCGACCTCGACGGCCTGAGCCTCGATCTTCCCGACCTGCTTCCTGCCAACCTGCCGGGTCTTCCCGGCATCGACGGCGCCCTGCGCGGCGAGCTTCAGGAGCTGCTCGACCAGCGCCGGTTCCAGGACCTGATGGCCCGGGCGCAGAAGGAACAGGCCGCCGTCGCCGCCGACCCCGAGCTCCAGCGCATCGCCGGTATGGCTCAGGAGCGGATGGAGGCCGAGCCCTACGTCCAAAAGTTCCTGGGTGCCGCCCGCCAGGCGCTGCAAGCCGGTCAGACCGACGAGGTTGGACGGCTGCTCGACAAGGCCCGCTCGCTCGATCCATCCCATCCCGGCATCGCCGAGATCGAGCACGAACGCGGCGCCAGCCCGGTGGCCAACTGGACCGCGTCCGGGCCGGTCGCTCCGCCAGCTCCGGAAGTCGCCCTCCCGCCGCCCCTTCAAACTTCGGCGATGCCCACCAGCCTCGCTTTCGGCGGCGGCGACTCCGAGAGCGACCGGCGCATCCGCGAGCTTCTCGCCGAGGGCCAGACCGCCTTCGACGCCGGCGATCCGCAGGGCGCCATCGACGCCTGGTCGCGCATCTTTCTGATCGACATCGATCACCAGGAGGCCTCTCGCCGCATCGAGGCGGCGCGCAAGGTCAAGGCGGAGTCCGAGCGGCAGGTGGAGGAGATTTTCCACGACGGCCTCGGCCACCTGGAAGGCGGCGATCTCGCGGCGGCTCGGAAGGCCTTCGAGCGGGTGCTGGAGATCCAGCCCAGCTACTTCGCGGCGCGCGAGTACTTGCAGCAGCTCGATGCGGGGAACGTGCCGCGACCCCAGCCGAGCGGTACCCGCGAGACTTTCGCCGGGTCCGCGCCGCCGGCCGCGACGGCCCTGCCGGGCGCCGGCCGCGATCTCAAGGAAGAGATCCTGGTTCCTCCGGAGCCGGCGGGAGAGGCCAAACCCGAACGCCGCCCGGCCCGCAAGCCCCCGTCGACTCGCCGCGATCCGGGGCGGGCTCGCCGACTCTTCCTGATCGTGGGCGGTCTCGTGTTGCTGATCGCGCTGGCCGGCGCCTACTTCCTGTTCCTAAAGAAGGATCAGATTTTCCCCAACTCCCAGCCGGAGGTGACCGCCACCCCGGGCGCCGCCTCCGGGGACCCCATCACCCGCGCCCAGCGGCTGAACAAGTCGGGCAAGACCGATCGAGCTCTCAGCGTGCTCCGGCACATCCCGCAAAACGATCCCCATTACGCCGAAGCCCAGAAGCTGATCGCCCAATGGGGAGGGGCCGGAGGCGCCGGAGGCACTCCGGAGCCGGGCGCCACCCCCACCGAAGCAACGGCGACGACTCCGGGCGCGCCGGGCGTCACTCCGGGCGCGCCGGGCGGAGCCGGCCAAGAGAACCAGGACAAGCGAAACGAGCTGCTGTCCGGGGCTCGCCAGGCCTTCGCCGAGCGGACCTACCTCAAGGCACTCAACCGTCTGGAGGCCGCGGGCGCCCTCGCCAAGCTGGATGGCGACGACGCCAAGCTCCTCGCCGACACCAAGCAGAAGCTTTCGTCCCTGGACAAGACCATCGACCTTTTCCATCAGCATGAGTGGGAGTTCGTGGCGCGGGAGATGTGGACCAAGCACGAGGCCGAGCCGGCCAACCGCGACGTCACCCAGCTCCTCGCCGACTCTTACTACGACTTGGCGGTGCGCGACCTGCAGCGCAACGACGCGAGCAAGGCCGTGGAGAAGCTCAAGCAGGTCCTGGAGCTCCAGGACGACCCGCTCGTCCGCCGTCACCTGCAGTTTGCCGAGACCTATCAGGACCGGAACAAGGACCTGCTCTACCGGATCTACGTCAAATATCTGCCGTATCGCTGATGCGACGCCCTGACAAACCGAACCCGCCGGACGAGCCTCTCCTCTTCGACCTGCCCCTGGGCGATCCGGAGCCGGAACCCGCGCCCCTCCCCCGCCGGAAACCGGAGCGGCCAGCCCGCAGGGGCCCGGTCCCCGTTCCTGATCCCGAGCCGGTCGACGTTGCCGCCCTTCGGCCGGCCGGCGAATTCGCCGGCCGGGCCAAACGGCTGGCGGCAGGACTGGCGGACCTGATGCTGCACGCGGCGGTCCTGATGATCGCCGTCATAGGAACCTTCTGGATGGGAGTGAAGCTGGACCCCACCCGGGATTGGCCGGCGCTCGCCGTCTTCTTGCTGTCCTTCTCTTTCCTCTACACGGTTCTCCCCCTGGCCTTCTGGGGCCAGAGCCTTGGCATGGCATGGAGCGGCATCACCTCCCGCAACCGCGACGGCGAGCCCCTCACCTTCGAGCAGACGGCCCGCCGCTGGCTGGGAGGACTGCTCACCACCGCCACTCTCGGCCTGCCCGCCCTCGTCTCCAGCCGCCGCTCGCTGAGCGATCTCGTCAGCGGCTCCGCCACCTACCCCGGCGGCGAGTAGGCTGAGTCGAGCTCGCGAATTCTGGTTCCCCCTTCGCGAAGGCGCGTTCGCCCTTCCCGAGATTTCGTATCCCCTTCGCGAAGGCGGGACCATCCTTCGGGAAGGCGGGACCATCCTTCAGGAGGGCGGGACGGCCCTTCCCGAGTTCTCGTAGCGCCTTCAGGAAGGCGCGCTGGCCCTTCCCGAGATTTCGTATCCCCTTCGCGAAGGCGGGACGGCCCTTCAGGAAGGCGGGACCATCCTTCAGGAAGGCGGAACGGCCCTTCCCGAGTTTTCGTAGCCCCCTTGTGAGGGGCGAACAAAACGCGAAGGGCAGAACTGGCGGAAGGGGAAGGATAAGCTCCCTCCCATGCCTCGCCGCTCCGTCATCGTCCTCGTCATCCTCATCGCGCTCATCCTGGCGGCCTTGGGGTTGCGCGTCTGGTTGGCCCGGTCGCCAAGCGCGGCCGAGGCGTTTGCAGGGCTGTTCGAGGCGTATCCGGCGGGGGACCGGCTGGTCCTGAAGCCTGCGAAGTTCAAGGATCTGCCGGGATGGGGGACGGACGCGCTGGAGGAGGCGGTGCCTGTTTTTCTCCGGTCCTGCCGAGCCCTCACCTCCCCGGTAGGCGATTGGCAGCCCGCCTGTGAGGCGGCGGCAAAAGTGCCGCCGGGCGATCGCGCGGCGGCCCGCCGGTTCTTCGAGACGAATCTCCGGCCCTGGTCTGTGCGCAATCAACGCATCCCGGTGGGTCTCTTCACCGGCTACTACGAGGCTCTGCTCCAAGGAAGCCTCAAGCGGCACGGCAATTTCACCGTGCCGATCTACGCTCGGCCCCCGGAGCTGGTGATGGTCGACCTCGGGCGCTTTCGCGACTCCCTCAAGGGACAGCGCATCGCCGGACTGACAGTGAAGGGCGAGCTTCTCCCCTTTCCGGACCGCAAGGCGATCGACGAGGGCCTTCTCGACCGACGCAAGCTGGAGATCGCTTGGGTCAACGACCCGGTGAGCGCCTTTTTCCTCGAGGTTCAGGGCTCAGGCCGTATCCGCTTGGAGGACGGTAAGGAGCTACGAGTCGGCTATGCCGCCCAGAACGGCCAACCGTACACCGCCATCGGCCGCGAGCTGATCGCCCGCCACGCTTTGAACGCGAAGGACGTCTCCCTCCAGACGATTCGCGCCTGGCTGGAGGCGCATCCGGACCAAGCGCGGGAGGTGATGGAGCGCAACGCCTCGTATGTCTTCTTCGAGAAGACCGGCAACGCCGGACCCTTCGGCGCCCAGGGCATTCCCCTCACCGCCGGCCGCTCGCTGGCTGTGGACCTTACCTATCACGCCCTTGGCACCCCGGTCTGGCTTGTCGCCAGTGCTCCTTCTCCCCACCCCGGCGAGCCCGACCAAAAGCTCCACCGGCTCCTCATCGCCCAGGATACGGGCGGCGCCATCCGCGGTCCCATCCGCGGCGACGTCTTCTGGGGCTTCGGTCCGGACGCCGAGGCCATCGCAGGACGGATGAAGAACCGGGGCAAGATGTGGGTGCTGCTCCCGAGGGCCCGCATCCCCAGTTCCTAGGATCTCGCGCCGGGAAAATCTCCTTGGCCCCCGGCTGGAGATCTCCTCGCCGTTCTCTTCAGACGGCCGGCCGCTCTCGGCGAGAGGCTCGCAGTCCGGGATGAGCGGTCCGCCGCTCGGGAAAATCGGTCAGTCCATCGTGAAAATCGACTCGCCGCTGCCGGCGAACGGCTCGCCGCGCGGGATAATTGACTCGCCGCCAGGGGGAATTGGTTCGCCGCTGAGGATAATCGGCTCGCCGCCAGGGGAAATCGATTCGCCGCTCGGGGGAAACGGCTCGCCGCCAGGGATAATCGGCTCGCCGCTGAGGATAATTGGTTCGCCGCTCGGGAGAATCGACTCGCCGCTGAGGATAATTCGTTCGCCGCCAGGGGAAATCGGCTCGCCGCTGAGGATAACTGGTTCGCCGCTGCCGGCGAGAGGCTTGCCGTACCTGGTAGACGGTCTCTAATTCACCCACGGCCCCTTGCGCACGTTGCGGTCGCGTTCGCCGTCGATCACCCGAAAGCCCCGCTTGCGGCGATTGCGCTCCAGCTTCTTCTGGATCCACCAGCGCTCCAGGCGGAGCCGCATCTCCCGCAGGGTCCGCCGGCTGCCCTTGGCGATCGAGCCGCTGGAGTGCACGTAAAGATAGGTGAGTCCGACCGCCGTGCAGATCCCCAGGAAGCCGGGAAGGTCGCGGGTCCCCAGGAAGCCCATGAAGCCGAAGAGGATTTCCAACCACAGGAACCAGCGCGCTCGCAGCGGCAGGATGAAGAAAAGGAGGATGGTGGCGTCGGCGTGGGCAGTGGCGAAGGCGGCGATGAAGATGGTCGTCAGGATGAGCTGCCCCTGCAGCAACACGAAAGGCAGGGGCACCGACATCAGGCCGGTCAGCGAGAGCAGCACGTGCACGCCGACCGCCACCAGCCCGGCTCCCAGGGCGGAGAAGGCGATCAGCCGCCAGAAGTGCCGCCGGTAGAGGCCGTAGAACACGTCCTTGCCGAAAATGTAGAGGATGAGGAATTGCAGCAGAATCCAGATCCCCGCACTGCCGGAGCCCACGAACGGGTAGGTGGCGAGCCGCCACACCTGCGCGTTGCGCCAAACCTCCGGAGTCAGGATCAGCGCCGCCGGCACCACCCGCGTCGACTCGAAGAACGACATCGAGAAGGTGACGAAAAGGACCACCAGGATGGCGATCAGGTCCTGCGGCGCCGGCCCCGAGAGGCCGAAGTCGATGCGACGGGGAAAGGGATTGCGGGTCGACAAGGTCTCAGCTCCTCCCCGGGCATCTTACCCCCCGGGGGAGCGAGGTTCCTAACCGCGAGGGCGGACCGACAATCTGCGGGAGATGCCTCCTGTACACTTGGACGATCACTGGTTATACTGAGCGAGGGCGACTTACGCCCTTTTTGCGATCCTCGAGGAGGACCCCTTGGCAACACGCTCAAAGAGCCTTCTTGGGCTAGGGATCTACACCGTTCCGGAGGCCGCGCGATTGACTCGCGTCGCGCCGAAACGCATAAAGCGCTGGATTGAAGGGTACAACTTCAAGCAACGAGGTGAGGCGCGAAGCGCCGCTCCTCTCTGGCAACGCGAAATCGACTCTGACGAGTTGGTGTTGAGCTTCCGCGATCTGCTGGAGGTGCGCTTCGTCGATGCTTTTCGGCGCTATGGCGTGAGCTGGAAAGTCATTCGAATCGCAGCTCGGCACGCAGCGGAAATCGTCCAAGACCCCCATCCCTTTTCAACCAAGAAATTCAAGACGGATGGGCGGAGTATCTTTGCGGATATCGTCCACGATACCGGCAAGCCGGGGCTACTCGATTTGCACAAGGATCAATGGGAGCTCAAGGACATCGTAGACCCCTTCCTTTTCGAGGGGGTGGAATTCTCGAAGATCGGTATTGAGCCAGTCCGCTGGTGGCCCCTGGGAACCAATCGCCGCGTCGTGATCGATCCCGCCCGTTCCTTTGGGCAACCGATCATCGACCCCGAATCGATACCGACCACAATCCTCGCTCGAGCCGTCAAGGCTGAGGGCTCGGTCGATGCCGTAGCGCGCTGGTATCTAGTCTCGCCCAAAGCAGTGAGAGATGCCGTCGAGTTCGAAAATCAGCTCTCGAAAGCTGCGTGAAATTCTTCCTCGACAACTGCATTTCATCCCGTTACGCCGAAGTTCTGAACATCCTCTCGGAGAGGGATGGCCATTCGGTTATACATCTCGGGAGTAAGTTCCCGCGCAATACTACTGACGAAACATGGCTGCGCGCCTTGGCCGCTGAGGGCGATTGGGTAAT
>Ga0134121_10000485_pt1 | contig 45768 bp, 39 predicted proteins | sample KB301_FD_96463 | JGI IMG/M metagenome (GOLD analysis project Ga0134121, IMG submission 96463) | Terrestrial soil microbial communities without Nitrogen fertilizer from Kellogg Biological Station, Michigan, USA - KB3-0-1 | ecosystem: Environmental > Terrestrial > Soil > Unclassified ...
CGAGCTGCGGCGCCAGATCGAGCGCCTGCTCGCCGGCGGTCTCCATCTCGTCCACGTCAACTCCCACCAGCACTTGCACGTCCTCCCCCGCGTTTTCGACGTCGTGCTGCGGCTGGCGGAGGAATACCGCATTCCCTTCGTCCGCATTCCCCGCGAGCCGGCCCGCCGAGTTTCCGCGCGGTCGGTCGAGATCGCGGTGCTGAACGGCGTGAGCCGCGGGGCCCGGCGGCGACTTCCGGACACCCTGAAGACCGCGGACCGCACGGTGGGAGTGATGGACGCGGGCCGTTTGACCCCGGAGCGGCTCGAAACCGTCCTCGCCAAGGCCGGCGAAGGCGTTTCCGAGCTGGTCTGCCATCCCGGATGGGGAGATCGAGATCTCGCCGCGGCCTATGCCTGGGGCTACGGCTGGGAGGCGGAGACGGCGGCGCTGTGCGATCCCCGCCTGCCGGAACTGCTGAAGGCCCGGGGCATCGAGCTCACTTCTTTTTCCCGGCTTTTGGCGGCGCCTCCGGCTTGAGATTGCGGTCCAGGAAGTCGGCCGCCGCCCGGTAGGCGGTCTCCCGGCTTGCCGTCGACGAAAATTCGTGCCCCTCGCCAGGGAGGAGCACCCCTTCCGCAGGCACTCCCTTCGCCTTGACCGCCGCGACGAACGCCTGCGCCTCCTGGGGGAGGGCGATGGTGTCGTTCGCGCCCTGCACCAGCAGCACCGGATGGACGACGGCGGACGCGTGAAAAGCGGGAGAGACGCGCTGCCAGAACTCGTCGTTCGACAAGTCCCCAAGCTCCTCGTACAGCAAACCGCGGCGGGGATCGGATTGCCGGAGGTTGCTGACGTACCGGCCCCAATCCAGCAGGCCGGAGAAGCTGATGCCGGCGGCGAGCTCCTGCGGATGGAGCGATAGGGCGGCGAGAGCCAGGAAGCCGCCGTGCCCCTCGCCGGCGATGGCGATGCGTTTCGGATCGATCCAGCCGGTGGCTTCCAGCATCGCCTTGGCCGCCAGGCAATCCCGCAAGTCGACGTCGCCGTGATGGCCGTTGTCCAGCCTCTGGAAGCTCTTGCCGTAGCCGGAGCTGCCGCGGTGATTGATGGCGTAGACGGCATAGCCGCGGGACAGAAGGTATTGGAAGAACGGATCGAATCCCAGCCGCGTCTGCTGGCTCGGTCCGTCGTGCACCCAGATCACCGCCGGCGCCTTGTGCTCCGGCCCCGCCCCCTTGGGCTGAAAGAGGATGCCCGGGATCTCCGTCTTGTCGTACGAGGTGAAGCGCACGAGCTTGCCCGCCACCAGCGAGCCCGCGAGAACGTCGGGCCGGCCGCCCTGGATGAGCTTGCGCGGCGGACCTGGCTGAGCCAGGTCGATCGCCAGGATCTCCGGCGGCGCATCGCTCGAAGACTGGATGAACGCCAGGGTCTTGGAGTCCGGCGCGAAAGCCACGGCGCTCACCAGGTCGTCGAGCGGAACGTCCGGAAGGGCGATCCGCTGGAAGCTGGTGGCGTCGTAAAGCTCCAGGTGGGAGCTGGCGTCGCCCGCCACGGTAAGGGCAATGAGCTTGTGGTCGGGCGAGTAGACGCCGGCGAGGACGTCCCAGTCGCGGTAGACCAGGCCCTTGATGATCCCGGTCGCGATGTCGACGCGCGCCAGGTAGAGAAACTCCTTGGCGCCGCCGTCGAACAGCTCGAGAAAGTGGGTCCCGTCGGAAGTGAAATCCACCGGCAGATGAATAGCCTGAGCCTCGCCCGAGAACAGGCCGCGGACCTGGTCCGTCTTCGAATCCTTGATGTAGATCTCGCGACTGAGGTCGAACGGCACGCGGGTGGTCACCAGGAAGCGGCGGTCCGGCGAAGCGAAGGCGAAGGGGCTCTTCGGGGTGTTCTGGAAGAAGAACTTGCGCGCGTAGCCAGGTTGGGTGGAGACCTCGTAGACGTTGTCGACCCCCGAGCCGCGCTGATCCTCGTCGAGAAGGAAGGAAGTGCCGTCCGCGTTCCAGCCTTTGAACCGCGAGGCCTTGCCCGGCGAGAGGTCGGTTTCCCTGCCGTCCAGCTCCCGGACGTACAGATGCTCCGGCTCGCCCTCCGCCTTGCGGCTGCGAAACAGAAATCGCTCGTCATGGGGAAAATAGGTCTCGACGAAAACCGGGAACTGTGCCGAGCGCGTCAACTGGACCGGCGGGCCGCCAGCAGCGGGAACCGCGAAAGCGTTGTACACGCCGCCACCGTTCATCGACACCAGGACCTTGCGACCGTCGGGTGAGAAGGAAAGGCCGGCCAGCCCCTGAGACAAGAGTGCCGGGAGAAGATCGGGGGCCGGCGCCGCGGCAGATGTTTGGGCGAAAGCCAGAACAAGGCAGGACAGGACGACGATCCTGCCGGGCTGAGTCATCACTGAGGTACTTCCTTTCTGAATCCGGGACATTTCCTACAGGCATTGAAGGACCGAACGCATCACCGTCACCCCCCCAATGTAGAGACGCCCACGGGGTACCCCGTGGGGCGTCTCCGAATCGGGGAGATCGATCCTATCTGAATCCAGAATGCGGACGGCGCGAAATCGCCCGCGGTGTGCGGGCACCTGCGGACCTGTCACCTGTGGCATCTGGCGATTCCCCACTGCCTTGATTGAATCGATGATGTCTCGAAGGGTCGCTTCGCCCCGTGCAACGTCCCGGGAATTGAACCGTCTTCTCCGCCTCGGAGACGCCCCACGGGGTTCCCGTGGGGCGTCTCTACATTGGGGGGGAAACGGTGTCGACTTCGGCAGGGTGAGGCCTTTCCGCAGCGCTATTTCTGTTTCTCCTCCAGCTCCGCCCAACGTGCGTAGAGGCGTTCGACGTCCTTCCGGGCCGTCTCCAAGACTGCGCAGCGATCCTGAAGGGCCTTGGGATCGGACGCCACGGCCGGGTCTTCGACGGCGGCCTGGGCGGCGGCGAGGCGATCCTCGCCCTCCAGGATCTTCGCCTCCATCTGCTCCCACTCCTTTTGTTCCTTATAGGTCAGCCGCTTCGCGTCTTTCGCCGGCTTCGCGGGCTGCGCGCCCGAGGCTTTGGCAGCGGCAGACCTGGGCGACGGGGCCGCCGCCCGCGCCGCCTCCCACTGCGTGTAGTCGGCGAAGAAGGTGGCGCCACCGCGGCCGTCGAGGGCGAGGACGACGCTCGACACGCTTTCCAGCAGGAAGCGGTCGTGGGTGACCAGCACCAGAGCGCCAGGGAACTCCATCAGGCTCTCCTCAAGCACCTCCAGCGTCGGGATGTCGAGGTCGTTCGTGGGCTCGTCGAGAATCAGCAGGTCCGCCGGCTGGAGCATGAGGCGGGCGATGAGGATGCGGGCCTGCTCGCCGCCCGAGAGGCGGGAGACGGGCGTGTCGAGCTGGTCGGTGTGGAAGAGGAACCGCTTGGCCCAGGCGGCGACGTGGATGGGGCGGCCCTGATACAGCACAGTATCCCCCTCCGGCGCCAGGGCGCGGCGCAGGGAGACTGTGCGGTCGAGCGTGTCGCGGTTCTGCTCGAAGCGGACGGTCTTCAACCACTCCGCCCGCTGGATGGTGCCGGCGTCCGGCTCGAGGCTGCCGTCGAGCAGCGAAAGGAGAGTCGTCTTGCCGCTGCCGTTGGGACCGATCAACCCGAGGCGGGTGCCCGGCGTGAGCTTGAGGTCCAGTCCCTGGACGATTTTCCGCGCGCCGAACGACTTCGAGAGACCCTCGGCCACCAGTAGCTTCTTCGTCTTGCGGTCCGAGGCGTTGAAGTCGATGCCGGCGCGGGCCTCGGCGGCGGCGCCGGTGCGCTCGCGCAGCTCCGTCAGCTCGGCGATGAGGCGGTTGGCCTCCTGCACGCGCCCCTTGGCCTTGGTGGTGCGCGCCTTGGCGCCGCGGCGCAGCCACTCCACCTCGCGGCGGACCTTGTTGGCGAGCGATGTCTGGTACTCGGCCTGGTTGCGCAGCACCTCGTCGCGCTTCTCCAGGAAATCCGTGTAAGTTCCCGTCGCCTGGAGGATGCCGTCGGGATAGCGCGGATCGAGCTCCAGCATGCGGCCGGCCACGTTCTCCAGGAACCAGCGGTCGTGGCTGACAACTAGATACGCGAGCGGCTCGCTTTGCAGCAGATCCTCCAGCCAGAGGATGCCGTCCACGTCCAGGTGGTTTGTAGGCTCGTCCATGAGCAGGACGTCCGGCTCCCGGGCCAGCTCGCGCGCGATGGCGAGGCGCTTGCGCCAGCCGCCGGAAAGGATGTCCACCGGCTGCTCGGGATCGTCGAACCCCACCTTGCCGAGGGTGACGCCGACCCGTGTCAGCTTCTCGAACTCCTCGCCCGGAACGTCCGCCAGGGCCTGGACGAGAACCTCTTCGACATTGGCTCCCACCGGAAACGTCGGATCCTGCGGAACGTAGCCCATACGGATGCCGCGACGCAGCGAACGGGCGCCACCGTCCGGCTCCTCGAATCCCGCCAGGATGCGCAGCAGGGTCGACTTGCCCGATCCGTTGGGTCCGATGAGCCCCGCCCGGTCCCCCTCGAAGATGCCGAACGACAGCTTGTCGAACAGGGGCCGGGCGCCATAGCCCTTGGTGACGGCGTCGACGCTCAGGAGGAGAGTGGGGGGCATGCCGGAACGGACTCCTGCAACAAAATCTCCTCCTTCTGGACTCGCGAAAGACTCTTGATCCGCAGCTCCTCCCGCAGGGCCAGACTCCAGGAAGAGACCTCCAGGCTCCAGGCGAGCGTCACCGGAGGCCGGGACCGGGTGTACCGCGACGCCCGGCCGGCTTGGTGCTGCTCGAGGCGTCTTTCCAGATCCTTGGTAATCCCGGTGTAGAGCGAGCCGTCGCCGCAGCGGAGGATATAGACGTACGGCACGCCGGGATTATAGGCGCTCGCCTGCGGACAGAGGGACGTTGGACGCGGTTTACGTTTTGTCGACCCGGGTCGATCTTCTGTTGACCGCGGTCTACGTCACGTTGACCCGGGTCAATCTTTTTTGAGACGCGGTCAACGTCACGTCGTACGCGGTCGATGTCACGTTGACCCGGGTCCGTCTTCTGTTGACCGCGGTCGATGTCACGTCATACGCGGTCTACGCAACGTCGACCCGGGTCGATCTTCCGTTGGGCGCGATCTACGTGATGTCGCCCGCGGTCGATCTGACGTTGAACGCGGTCTGCGCTTCATCGACCCGGGTCAATCCTTTTTGGGACGCGGTCGACGTCACGTCGTACGCGGTCGATGTGACGTGGAACGCGGTCGATGCTTCGTTGACCCGGGTCGATCTTCCGCTGTACGCGGTCGATGTGAGTTTGTACGCGGTCTACGTCACGCCGACCCGGGTCAATCTTCTGTCGTACGCGGTCAATTCTCCGTTGACCCGGGTCAATCTTTTTTTTGACGCGGTCTACGTCACATCGACCGCGGTCATTTTTTCGTTGTACGCCTTTGAGCCCGGACGGCGGGAGGGTCTCCGCCTCACTCCAGACTCTTCCTGAACCGCAACGACGCCGCCGTCAACACCGTCAACCCGATCCCCAGAAGAGCCACCGCCTCCGGCCACAGGACGCTGAGGCCCGAGCCCTTCAAGAAGACCCCGCGCAACACGTTCGCGTAGTACTTCACGGGAATGACGTAGCTCGCGATCTGGAAACCGCGGGGCATGTTCTCCACCGGGAAGATCAAGCCCGAGAGGTAGATCATGGGGACCATGAGGGTGAAGACGCAGAGGCCCATGGCCTGCTGCATCGTCCGCACCATCGTCGAGACCAGAAGGCCCAGCCCCAGCGTGCAAAGCAGGAAGAGGAAGGTGAGGAAGCCGAGGACGAGGAGCGAGCCACGCAACGGGACGTGGAACAGCCCCGTCACCAGGCCGGTGACCAGCAGCATGTCCAGCAGCCCCAGCACCAGGAAGGGAATCAGCTTGCCGAGAACGAGCTGCCAGGATTTCAGCGGCGTGACGCTGAGCTGCTCCAGGGTGCCGATCTCCTTCTCACGCACCACGGCCATCGACGGCAGGATCATGGTCACCAACATCAGCACCATGGCGATCACCGCCGGGACGTAGAACCAGCGGCTCTTGAGGTCCGGGTTGTACCAAACTCGAGGGACCAGCTCGTAGCGACCCACGGTCGTCCTGACACTCCCCGGCACCCGGCGCTCCGCCACCATCTCCGCTCCGGCGCCGGAAATGATCTGCGCGGCGTACCCAAGGCCCAGCCCCGAGGAGTTGGCGTCCGTGCCGTCCGCAATCACTTGCACTCTCGGCGCGCGGCCTCCCCCCGCGGACTCGCCGTAACCGGAGGCGATCACCAAGGCGATCTGCGCCCTGCCTTCCACCAGCCACGGATCGATGGCCGCCGGGCCGTCCTCGGCGCCGACCAGATCGAAGGTGCCGCCACCAGTGAAGCGCTCGACCAGGGCGCGGCTGGCCGGCGAGCGGTCCTGGTCCACCAGCACCATGGGCACGTGCGTCACGTCCAGGTTGGCGGCGTAGCCCAAGGCGAGAAGCTGGACGATGGGGCCGATCACCATCGCCGGGATCATCTTCTTGTCCTGCCGGAGCTGCAGGAACTCCTTGACGATCACCGCCAGCAGCTCGTGCACCTCACACCTCCTTCCGCGCCAGTCGGAGGTACGCCAGACCCATCACCACCAGGGCATACACGACGAGGAATGCCATGTCCTGCGGATAGGATTCGAGACCCGCCCCTTTGAGAATCACGCCTCGCAGCACGACGTTGAAGTAGCGGGCCGGCACGGCGTAGGTGACGATCTGCAAGGCCCGCGGCATGGAGCGGATGGGGAAGATGAAACCGGAGAGGAAGATCGCCGGCAGCATCGAGATCAGCGCTCCGCCCTGAAAAGCCACGGCCTGGGTGTCCGCAACCGAGGAGACGAGGAGCCCCAGGCCCAGGGCGCCAATCAGATAGACCAGGGTGGCCGCGAAAAGCTGGAAATAGGAGCCTGCGACGGCGATGCCGAAGAGGAAGCGGGCCGCCACGAGGATGAGGACCGTGGCCAGCAGAGAGATCCCCAGGTACGGCAGGGTCTTGCCCAGGATCAGCTCGCCGGGCTTCAACGAAGTCACCCGGAGCTGTTCCATCGTCCCCCGCTCCTTCTCCCGCACCACCGAGATCGCAGTCGAGAGCACAGCGGTCAGCATCAGGATGAAGCCGATGAGGCCGGGGATGAGAAAGCGGGTGGACTTGAGCTCCGGGTTGTACCAGACGCGCGGCTGGAAATCGATCGGCGCCAACTGCAGCCGGCCGCTGGCCGCAGCGACCTCCTGAACGTTGGCAGCGGCGATCAAAGCCGAGGCGTAGCCAAGGACCGTAGTGGCGGTGTTGGCGTCGACGCCGTCGAGGAGGAGTTGGAGAGGAACGGTTTTCCCCGCCGCGAGGTCGCGCGCCGCGCCTTCAGGGATGATCAGGACGCCCTTCGCCTGGCGCCGCTCGGTGAGCCGGCGCAGGTCCGCGCCCGCCGGTAGATCGGCAACCTGATCGAAGTAGGTGGAGTTGACGAAGGAGGCGATGAGCTCGCGGCTTACCGCGCTCTTGTCGTTGTCCTCGACGGCGAGGGCGATGTGGCGGACGTCGAAGTTGATGGCGTAGCCGTAAAGCAGGAGCATCATGCAGGGCACGCCCAGCAGCATCCCGAGGCTCAGCGGGTCGCGGGCGGACTGGAGCAGCTCCTTCCAGGCCACGGACCACACCTTCCGGGGATTCACGCTTTCCCTCCCTGGGCCTCGATGGAGTGGATGAAGACGTCTTCCAGCGAGGGAACGATGCGCTCCGCCGTGGCCGGGGTGTTCCCGTCGCTTTCCAGCAAGGCGAGGATGCGGCGACGGCCCTCCTCCGCATCGTCCACCACCACGTGCAGGCGGTCGCCGAACAGCGAGACCTCGTGGACCCAGTCCTCCTTCTCCAGCCGCTCCTGCGCTTCGAGGTACCGCGGGCAGATGACCTCCAGCACGGCGCGGCCGGCGAAAACCTCCTTCAGCTCGGCGACCGAGCCGAGGGCCACCAGCTTCCCCGTATCGAGCAGGGCGATGCGGTCGCAACGCTCCGCTTCATCCAGGTAGTGGGTGGTGACGATGATCGTCACTCCTTCGCCCGAGAGGGAATCGATCAGACCCCAGAAGCGGCGCCGGGAGATGGGATCGACGCCCCCTGTGGGCTCGTCGAGAAACACCAGCCGCGGCGCATGAAGCAGGGAGCAGGCGAGGGCCAGGCGCTGCTTCCAGCCGCCCGGAAGGGAGCGGGTGACGAGATCCTCTTTGCCGCCGAGGTCCGCCATCTGAATCGCCCAGGCGAGACGCTCGGTCTTCGCCCGGCCGCGGAGCCCGTACACGCCGCCAAAGAAATTCAAGTTCTGGCGCACCGTGAGCTCGTCGTAGAGGCTGAAGCGCTGGGTCATGTAACCGATGCGGCGCCGCACTCCCTCTGGATCCTTGGCGATGTCGATCCCCAGCACCCGTCCGGAGCCGGAGGTGGGAGCGAGCAGGCCGCAAAAAAGTCGGATGACGGTGGACTTGCCGGCGCCGTTGCTCCCCAGCAGGCCAAAGACCTCCCCCGGATGGACGTCGAACGAGACGTCGTCCACGGCCACGAAATCGCCGAAGCGCTTCGTCAGGTGATCGGCCTCCAAGGCAGGAGAGGCCATCTTTATTTTCCGGACCGGCCGACGGCGCGGTCGAGGTTGGCGAGGGCGATGCGCACCTGGGTGGAGGCCGAGGTCCGGTCGAGGCTGGCGCGAAGCAGGGCCGTCTCGGCGTCGAGCAACTCGGTGGAAGGAACGACGCCCTCCGTGTAGCGGTCGCGGGCCACCCGCACGTTCTCCTTCGCCGCGTCCAGGTTGCGAGCTGCCACGACCAAAGCCGCGCGAGCGGAGGAGAGATCGAGCAGCCGGGAGGTGACTTCCAGCCGCAGCCGGGCCTTCAGGTCCTCGAGCTGAAGGTCGAGCGCGTCAGCCTGGGCGGAGGCCTGGGCCGCCGCCGCCGCTCCACGACCACCGTCGAAAACTCGCATGGCCACTGCCACGCCGGCGCTCCAGGTGCTGCGAAATTCATCTTGCGGCGGCAGGATGCGAGGATTGGGATCGGCATAGTCATAGCCCAGGGAGAGGCTCGCCTGGGGACGATTGATCGATCTCTGGATCTCGACCGACGCACGAGCCGCCTTGGCGCGGGCCTGGAGAGCCAGGACCTCGGGCCGGGCCGCCAACGCGGAGCTCACCAAGGCTTCGGGTTCCGCCGGAGAAGCCGGAGGCTCGTTCAGCGGCTCCGCCGGCTCGACCCGCGAGCCCGGTGGGAGGCCCACGAGCCGGATCAGGTTTTCGTTGACCACCGCGGCAGAGTTTTCAGCCTGAAGGCGAGCCAGCTCCGCGCGGTCCCGCTCGACCTGAACAGCCAAAACCTCGTTGGATGCCGCCGTGCCGACCTCAAAACGGTTTTTCGCATCCTTCAGATGCGCCTCGTACGTGCCCTCGGCCTCGGCCAGGACTCGCGCGCTCTCACGGGCCGTCACCAGTCCCCAGTACGCGTTCTGGGTCTCCAGAAGAAGATCGTTGACGGCGACGGAGCGGTCCTGGACGGCGGCTTCCCGTTGCCGATCGGCGGCAGTGATGGCTCCATCGATCCGACCGCCGGTATAGAGAGGAACGGAGGCACCGGCGTGCAGGCGGTAGTTGTCCGGGATGTTGGGAAAAAGCGTGCGGGTCCCCAATCCCGGGAGGGTGAGCGCGAACTCGTCGACGTTGGAGTTGCGGGTGTAGCCCCCGGACAGGTCCACCAAGGGAAGCCGCTCGGCGAGGGCGCCGTTCCGCGCCGCCTCGGCGGCGGCTTCCAGAGCGGTGAGCGACTCCAAGCGCGGTGAATGGATGCGGGCGCGCTCCAGGGCGTCGGTCAGGGTGAGGCGGATACCCTCACCTCCCCGGCCCTCCTCTCCCGCCCCCGCCCTTCCCCCCACACCGGGAGAGGAGGGAGAAAAGCGGGAAGACTGTTGAGCAGGATTCCCCTCTCCCGGTGTGGGGGGTGGGAGGGGGCGGGAGAGGGGCCAGGGGTGAGGGTCCGGGGCGGCGGCAGCCGGCCTGGAAACCTGGCCGAAAGCGATCAGGAAAAGAGCAAGGCGGATCCTGGCGTTCATAGAGCTCTCACCTCACAGCCGCCGCCGGTTCGGCGGACTCGATGCGCGCAATGAAGATGTCTTCCAAGGTCGGCAGCACCGGACGGACGGACTCCACCTCGATGCCGTGGGCCGCGAGGTCGGCGGCGATACGCGATGCGGCGGCCTCGACATTGGCGGAATCAACTCCTTTGAGGGTGGCGTGGAGCCGCTCGCCGAAAGACTGTACGTCGGCCACCTCGGGCAGCTCGCGCAGCCGGTCCGTCGCGTTGCGCTTGGGCCGGGCCAGGATCTCGACGATGATCTCCCCTGATTCCTGCTTGAGGTGAGCCGGCGCATCCACGGTCAGCAACCGGCCGTGGTCCATGAGGGCAATCCGCTGGCAACGCTCGGCCTCGTCGAGGTAGGGAGTGGTGGCGAGCAGCGTCAGCCCGTCCCGCTGCAGGTGGGCGAGGATCTTCCAGAAGTCGCGCCGAGAAACGGGATCGACGCCGGTCGTGGGCTCATCAAGAACCAGAAGCTCCGGCGTATGGATCAGCGTGCAGGCGAGGGCAAGCTTCTGCTTCATGCCGCCGGACAGGCGGTCCGCCAGGCGGCTACGGAAGGGCGTCATGCGCAGCAGGTCGAGAAGCTCGTCGCGCCGCGACTTCCATCCCTTCACCCCGTGGATCGAGGCGAAAAAGGAGATGTTCTCGTCCACCGTCAGGTCGCCGTAGAGGGAGAAGCGCTGGGAGAGATAGCCGATCTTCTTCGACAGCTGGGTCCCCTGCTTCACCGGCTCCAGACCGCAGGTGCAGACGGTGCCCGCGTTGGGCGCCAGCAACCCGAGGACAACCCTCAACGTCGTCGTCTTGCCGGCGCCATCCGGTCCGATGAGGCCGAACATCTCGCCTCTGTGGACCTCGAAGGTAACGTCCTCTGCGGCCACGATCTTGCCGTACCGTCGGGTCATCCCCGCGACTTGAACCATGGCGACGGGCTCGGCGCTCATCTCGCGGCCTTTCCAGCCGGCGCGGCGACGTGAAAGCGCGCCTCGGCCGGCATGCCGGGCTTGAACAAGCCGTCCTTGTTGTCGAGGCCAACCTTGACCTTGTAGACGAGCTTCACGCGCTCGTCGCGGGTCTGCACGTTCTTGGGCGTGAACTCCGCCTGCGCGGCCACGAAGGTGATGCGCCCCTTGCGGCTCTGCCCATCGTCGGTGATCACGTCGGCTTCTTGGCCGATGCGGATGCGGCCGAGATCCGGCTCGCCTACGTAGACGGTGAGCCAGGCGTCGGCGAGATCGGTGATCACACACAGCGGGGAACCGGCCTGCAGGAGCTCGCCGGCCTGGGCGATCTTTTCCGTCACCACGCCGGTCGTGGGGCTGGCGACCGTGGCGTCCTTGATCTGTTGATCGAGCTGTGCGATGCGCGCATCGGAGATTCCGACGCGGGCGCGGGCGGACTCGATCTCCTCCGGCCGGCTGCCGTTCTTCAAGCGAGTCAGAGTTTCCCGCGCCGCCTTGAGCCGGGCGGCGGCCATGTCGCGCCGGGTGCGGGCGTCGTCCCGCGACTTGGGAGTGCCCGAGCCGCGATCGAGCAGGCCTTGCATGCGATCGAGATCCTTCTGGGCGCCGTCGAGATCCGCCTCGGCCTGGGAGACCTGGGCGGCTGCGGTGGCAACGTCCTCCTTGCGCGAACCGGCTCGCCGCAGCTGGAGCTCCGCCGCGGACTGCTGCCGCTCGGCGCGGGCCTGCCCCAGGGCGAGGCCGATATCGGTCGTATCGATGCGGGCCAGTACCTGGCCCGTCTTCACCGCATCTCCTTCCTGGAGACTGAAGTCCTGCAGCCTGCCGGCGACCTTGGTGGCGATGCGGACATCCGTGGCCTCGACGTGGCCCGAGGCCGCGAGGAGGTTGGGGTCCTTCGCATCTCCACGGCAGGCCGCGAGTGCAATCGTCACAGCCCCTGCTGCCAGCGCGGCGATGAGGCGTTCGATACGGGTCATGGTCTGGATCTCCTGAAGGAGGCTGTAGCTACCTGGCGCCGAGCGGATTCTATGCCGGCCAGGCTTCTGGAGCTGCTCAACCTTCAGGGAGTCGCGCGGAACGGTCAGCCCGTCAAAACGTGTACTTCTTCCCTACCCGCCGATAGGCCTCACGGAACGAAATCCCCTCCTCCATTACCAACCGATACGCCTCCTCGGCGGCGTTGAGCCCGGGGTCCAGACGGATTCGGTCGGGATGGAATCGCACCTCCGGCAGGGCGGCGGCGAGGATGGCGAGGGTCTCCGTGGCGAGGTCGATCCCCCGGAAGAGGGGGGCCTTGAGGATCTGGAGGTCCCGGTGATAGCCGGACGGTAGCTTGGCGGTGACGCTCAGGGCTTCGAATAGGCAGGCCTGGGCCGTGGCGGTCCGCCCCCGGACCAGCTCGAAGACGTCCGGGTTGCGCTTCTGAGGCATGATCGAGGAGCCCGTCGTCATCCCAGCGGGCAAGCTGACGAAGGCGAACTCGGCGGTGGCGAACAGGACGAGGTCCGAGGCGAGGCGGCCGAGGTCCTGCATCAGCAAAGCGCTCTCGAAGAGAACCTGGGATTCCGCCTTGCCTCGCGAGAGCTGGACGGCGGTCACGGGTTCCTGGATTTCGGCAAAGCCGAGCTTGCGGCGGGTCGTCTCACGGTCCAGCGGCAAGCGGGGAACGCCGTAGCCCGCGGCCGAGCCCAGGGGATTCTTCTCGATGCGGCGCGAGCAGGCCTCGATTCCCAGGGCATCGTCCCGCAGCTCCGACGCGAAACCCGAAGCCCAGAGGAGGACGGAGCTGGGCATCGCCTGTTGCAGGTGGCTATAGCCGGGGAGAACCGTCTCGGACTCCCGCTCTCCCAGCCCGTCCAGAGCCGCCGCCACCTCCTGAGCACCGGTCGCCAACGCGGCAACGGCATCTCTCAGATAGAGCCTCACGGCGGCCAGAACCTGGTCGTTGCGCGAGCGGCCGAGATGGACGCGGGCGCCAGCCTCGCCGATCCGCGCCGTCAGGCGGGTCTCCAGAGCGGTGTGGACGTCCTCGTCTTCCAGCGCGATCTGCCAGGCGCCCTCGGCGTGCTCCTCTTCCAGCTCTTCGAGGCCCGAGCGGATGGCCTCCAGATCTCCCGCCGGCAGCAGCCCCACTTCATGCAGCATTTCGGCGTGGGCGATCGAGGCGCGGGCGTCATAAGGCACGAGGCGGGCGTCGAGCCGGTGGTCGTCGCCCGCCGTGTAGCGCAAGACGCGCTCGTCCAGCGGCTCGCCCTTGTCCCACAGGCGGCTCAAGCGGCTTCCTCTTCTCGCATCTCAGCGTATGCTCGCACAAAACGGGTATAGAAGCGGGCGCCGTCCAAAATTTCGCTCTCCAGGACGAACTCATCAGGCGTGTGGGAGCGCTCCGTCCGCCCCGGCCCGCACTTGAGTGCGGGGATTCCGTCCATGAAGACCAGGTCCGAAAGGGTCGAGGAACCGAAGAGCCGCGCCTCGGGCCGGGCGCGGAGGGCGGCGGCCACCAACGGCTCACTCTCGGCGGTCTCCCGCGGTAGCAGGCGGTCGGAGAGCACGCGCACCTCGCCCATCACCAGGCGCTCGATCCGCTCCACCACCTCGCGGCGATCGAGAGCTGGCGTGGTGCGGACGTCCAGCAGTGCCGTGGCCTCGCCCGGCACGACGTTACGGGCGGTGCCGGCGCGGAGCTGCGTGGGCTCCAGGGTAATGGCGCCAAGACGCGGGTGAGGCGGTCCGAAGTCCACCCGCTCCAGGGCGACGAGATCATGGGCCAATCGGCGGGCGGCATTCTTGGCTCCCAGGGCGGCGGCGTGGGCGGCGTGGCAAGCATCGCCGTGAGTCGTGAGCTCCAGAATCATGAGCCCCTTTTGGGCCACCGCGACGTCGAGCCCCGTCGGCTCGCCCACCATGGCCGCGTGCGGCGGCGTGCCGCGCCGAGCCAGCTCGGCCAGCACCGCCTCGGTGCCCGTGCCGCGAGTCTCCTCTCCTTCCACCAGCGCCAAGGCGAGGGTGAATGGCAGGTCCGCCTCGCGGAAGGCGAGGAAGGCCGTGGTCATGGCCGCGACCGCCGCCTTGGCGTCATTCGAGCCCAATCCGAAAACCCGGCCGTCGACCGACTCAACGTCCCAAGGATCGCGCGTCCAGCCGGGGGCTGGCGGCACGGTGTCCAGATGCGTATCCAGCAGCAGCAGCAGCGGACCGCCGCCGAGGGTGGCGAGAAGACTGTTGCCGATCCGCGCCGCGGCGATGCCGTTGCGGGCCAGCAGATCCGCCACGAAATCGGCCAACTCGGCCTCTTCACCCGAAACCGAGCGGATGGCGGTAATGGCCCGGTGCAGGGCAAGGATCTCGCGCTCGGGAAGCATCTCAGGAGACTCCGCCGGAAAAGACAGGAAGTGGAAGCTGCCCCGCCGCCTGCTCCGCCGGCGACAGAGCATTGACGTCTTCGACTACCAAGGTCCCCACGCCCTCGTTGGTGAACACCTCGGCCAGCAGGCCGTCAGGGAGATCGTGAGAAAGGATGTGCACCCGCCGCACGCCGCCATGGATGGCCGCCTCGATTGCCGACGTCTTGGGGAGCATGCCGCGCACGAATCCGCCTTCATCTCGCAGGCGACGCAAACCGGCGAGATCCGTGTAGGAGACCAGGGAGCCGGGATCGTCTGCTCGTTCCAAAATGCCCGCGGCGCCGGTGAGGAAGAGGAGCTTCTCCGCCTTGAGGGCCACGGCCAGGGCGGAGGCGACCGTGTCGGCGTTGATATTCAGCAGGGTGCCGTCGTCCGCGGCCGAGAGGGGGCTCACCACCGGCACGTAGCCAGCGTCCAAGAGCGAGATCAGCACCTTGGGGTCGACCGCTGAGATATCGCCAACAAATCCGTAGTCGACCAGCTCGTCCCCCACTCGCACCGGCGGCCGCTTGCGGGCCTGGACGAGGCCGGCGTCCACGCCCGAAACTCCCACCGCCGGCACGCCCACCTTGCGGCAAACGGCGAGGAGCTGCGTGTTGACCGCGCCGTTGAGCACCATGGCCGCCACTTCCAGGGCCTTCTCGTCGGTCACTCGCCGTCCCTCGACGAAACGGGCCTCGGCGCCCAGCGCCCGGGCCAGGCCGGTCGACTGGCTACCACCGCCGTGGACGAGGACGACGCGGATGCCCACCTGATGCAGCACATCCACCTGCTCGACGAGGCTGCGGGCGGTGGCTTCCCGCTCCAGGGCTCCGCCTCCGGCCTTGAGGACGAAGGTCTTGCCCTTGAAGATCCGGATGTAGGGCACGGCGTGCTTCAGCGCCGTGGCCTCGGCCGTCCGCTGTCCGACGTCTTTCATCGATTCTCTCCTTATCCCCGAAGCAAGCGGTAGAGCACCGCCATCTGCACCCACATGCGGTTGCCCGCCTCGTGAACCACGACGCTACGCGGCCCGTCGAGCACCGAATCTTTCACCACGACGTTGCGCCGCACCGGCAGGCAGTGCATGAAGCGGCAGTCCGGCGCCGTGGTGGCGAACCAATCGTCGCTCACACACCAGTCCCGCAGGCCGGCGCGAAACGCCGCCTCAGCCTCGGGATTGCCGTAGTGAACGGGCGCGGTCCACGACTTGGCGTAGATCACGTGCGCGCCTTCCAGGGCCTCACGGCGGTCCGCCGTTTCCCGCACCGAGCCGCCGGAGACCTCCGCCGCCTGCCGGGCCCGTGCCATGACCGGCTCCGGTAGTTCAAAACCCTCCGGGCGGAGCACCGTGACGTCCATTCCCCGTAAGGCCGCCATGTGAACGGCCGCCGCCGGCACCGCCAGCGGCAACGGCTTCGGGTGCCACGCCCAGGAAAGGACGAACCGCCCGCCCTGCGCCGGGATCTTCAAGTCGTCCATCGTCTTCCAGTCGCCAAGCGCCTGGCACGGATGATTGATCGCCGATTCCAGATTGATCAGGGGAACGGGGCATACATCAGCCATGGTCAGAAAGGTCGAGTCCGAGAGATCCGCCGCCAGGTCCGTGCCGCCGGCAAAGGAGCGGATGCCCAAGGCGTCCGCGTAAGACGCCAGCACGGGGATCGCCTCCCGCACGTGCTCGGCGGCGGCGCCGTCCATCACTACGCCGTCGCGGGTCTCGAGAATCCACGTTCCCTGTCCCGGGGAGATCACGAACGAGCTTCCCCCCAGTCGGGCCATTCCCGCCTGGAACGAGGCGAGAGTGCGCAGCGACGGATTGAAAAAGAGGAGCGCGAGGATTTTCCCGCTGAGAGCCTTCGGCTCCGGAGAGCGCTCCAGGTGCGCGGCCAGAGCCAGGAGATCCGCGATCTCCTCCCGGCCGAGCCCGGCCAAGTCGAGGAAATTCGTCACGCGGGGACCTCGAAGAGAGCCCGAGCCAGGACCGCGACATGACCTTCCTCGAGCACCAGCGGGGGCAGGAGCCGAACGACGTTGGGGTCGCCGCTCGTCCCTGCCAGGATTCCTTTGGTCAACAGCTCGTCGACGATCGCCCGTGCCGGCCGTGTCGTCCGCAGTCCAAGCAGGAAACCCTCGCCTTGGATGCCCGTCACCGGCCCCACCTGACAGGTCTCGCGGATGAGTTGGGAGAGTTGCCGCACGCGAGCGAGGAGACCGTCCTGCTCGATGGCGTCGATTACCGCCTCGATCAGGGCGCAGGCCAGGGGTCCACCGCCAAAGGTGGATCCCAGATCGCCCGCCTTGAGCCACTGGCCCACGGCGTCGCTCACCAGGACGGCACCGGCCGGAAAGCCACCGGCGATGCCCTTGGCGGTGGTCAGAAGGTCCGGCGTGACGCCGTAGGTTTGGGCCGCGAAGGGCTGGCCCGTCCGTCCCATGCCACACTGCACTTCGTCGAAGATCAGCAGCGATCCCGCTTCGCGGGTGAGCTCGCGGACGGTGCTCAGGAACTCCGCTCCCATCTCGACCGCCCCGCCCAGGCCCTGAACGGGTTCGACGATGACGGCGGCGACGTCCGGGCCGAGGGCGGCGCGGAGGGACTCCGGATCGCGGCGCGGTACGAAGGTGACGTCGAAAGGAGTACGGGGAAAGCCATACCAGCCCTGCGACTTCCAGCTGACGGCCGCCGCCGCGGCGGTGCGGCCGTGAAACGAGCCCTCCAGCGCGATGACTCGGCTTCGTCCCGTATGACGGAAGGCGAGACGAAGGGCGTTCTCGTTGGCCTCGGCGCCGCTATTGACCAGAAAGGCCCGCGTCAGACCTGAGGGGCCGAAATTGACCAGGCGCTCGGCGGCCCGGGCACGAACGGCCAGAGGCACCGAGTTGCTTTGGAAAAACAGCTCCCTGGCCTGGTCCCCCAAAGCCGCGAGCAATCGTGGGTGCCGGTATCCCAGGAGGGCAACAGCGTGGCCGCCATAGAAATCGAGCAACGCGCGGCCGTCGCGGGTGTGAACGGTGATCCCTTCTCCCCAAACCGGCTCGACGGGGGTGTGGGCATAGACGGGCAACAGCCAGCGGGCCTCGTCCAGCTCGGCCTGGAGGGCGGGTGCGACGGTGGTATCAACATTGGTATCGGTCATCAGCAATCTCCATTAGTTAACCTTTTCCCCACCCAAGACCCTCACCCCTTCCCCTCTCCCGACCACCCCATCCTCCTCCCCGGGAGAGGGGTACCCCTGGGGCGTTTCTTGCCTTGCTCCCTCTTCTCCCGGCCGGGGGGAGGGCGATGGGAGAAGAGGGCCGGGGTGATGAGGGGTTCTTCATATCCATCCCAACCCAGGCACATTCAGCCCCGCCGTCTCCGGGAATCCCAGCAAGCGGTTCATCCACTGAATCGCCCCGCCCGCCGCACCCTTGACCAGGTTGTCCAAAGTCGAAAAAACCACCAGGTGATCTTCGTCAACGGCCACCGAAAGGCAGGCTCGATTGGTCCCTACCACATCCTGCAGACGCGGCGGCTCCGCGAGCACATCCACGAAAGGCGACGCAGCGTAAAAAGCGGCCAGAGAGTGGCGAACTTCCTCCGCCGTCGCGGAACGGGTGAGTCGCGCCTGGATCGTGGCATAGATCCCACGGGCGAACGGTCCACCCTGGGGAACGAAATGGATCTCCGCGGCGACTCCCGACGCCGCCGACGCCAGCGCCCGCATCTCGGGCTCATGGCGATGTTTGAGGGGGTTGTAGGCGAAGACGTTGCTCCGCCGAGCCGGGTGGTGCGTCGTGGCGGTGGGCGTTCTCCCCGCTCCGGTGCTGCCGGTGATGGCGACGACGGAGAGGCGCGGCTCCACAAGCCCCAGCTTCAGCAGCGGCACCACGGCCAGCAGCGTCGCCGTCACGAAGCAGCCGGGATGGCCCACGTGATGCTCCGGCGTCTCGGCCAAATGCTCGGGCACGACGCAGCGGAACTGGGAGAGGCGATTCGGAGCCCCGTGGGCGTGCCCGTAGACCTTTTCATAGGCAGTGGAGTCTGCGAAGCGGAAATCGGCGGAGATGTCCACCACTTTGGCGACCGTTCCGGCCCGCTCGGCCACCGTCAGCAGCTCGTCAAGGATCTGCGCGGCAGCACCGTGCGGCGCGGCGCAAAGAACGGCTAGCCTTTCCTTCCCTTCGATCAATCCCGGCAGCTCTCTTCGATCCGAGAAGCTCAGCTCCGGAAAACAACCCACGAGATGGGGAAACGCTGCCTCCACCTTGCCTCCTGCCTGGCTCTCGGAAAGCACGGCGAAGGGACGAAGGTGCGGATGACCGGCAAGCAGCCGCAAAAGCTCGCCAGCCACGTACCCGCTGCCCCCCAGGATCAGCGTCGGGACCGATTCGGGGATCAATTCGCTCACCGCGCCACCGCCTCGGTCGCCGGAACACCAAGCCCCAGCACCTCCCGCACCCGCGCGGCCAGCTTTTCGCCGTTCGTACGGGCATTGATGGCAGGCACTCCCAGGGCCTCTTCGATGATCTCCGTGCCGGCAATGTTGTCCGTGGCCGGACCGGTGACCGCCGCCGGCTCGATACCGAAGCGCTCGCGAAGCATGCGCACACCGCCCCAGGCCGCCACCGGATCGTTGGCGGCGAGCACCACAGCCGAAAAGGCGGCGCGGATCTCCGCGTCCTCCAGGATGGCCGCGACGCCATAGGCTCCCAGCAGGCCATCTCCCAACTCGGCCACGATCACGTCGGGGCGCGCGGCGGCCAGGCGTGTGATCAAGGTCCGCGTCACGGCCGGCGCATTTGCCGGCGTGGTGGAGACGATTCCCAGGTCCGTGAAAAGCCCGGTCGCGCGCGCCCCGGCATCTTCCATGGCGAGCGTGTCCCGGCGCAGGGAAACGCCGGTCGACTTGAGGCCGTCCACGGTGAGACCGCTGTGGCTGAGATGGCGCACCAACGTGCAGGCGGCGGCCGTCTTGCCGCAGTTCATGCACGAGCCTACCAATGCCACGACCGGCACGCCGGCTGCATCGAGGGGGGCGCGGAGATCCAGCACCTCGCCACCGATGCGAGCGGCGACGCCAATCCGCTCGCCCAGGTAGGGAAAGTGCAGCACCGCGCCCAGCACCTCGCACTCGAACGGTTGCCCCAGATCCTGGTTGACCGAATCACAGATTCCCAACACGCCGCCCATGTTGAGCAGGTGAATCATGTCGCCCGGCGCCAGCCGCGCGGGCAGATGTCCCGAGTAGCCGAACAGGGCGTGGCGATGGCCGAGCGCTCCGGCCACGACGTCTCCCTTCTTCACCTGGGCCATGCGGCCGCTCGGCAGCTCGAGCTGGCTGTAGGTGGTCTTGTCGTTCCTCACCCGGACGGCGACCACCACCCCCTCCTCGCAGGGGATGTCGGCGCTCAGCCGCACCTCGCGCTTGAGCTGGCAGGCCCGGGTGACGGAGGCAATCTTGTCGAGAAGCACGGTCTTCATGACGTTCCTCCCGCCCGGGCGTACAGCTCGCCCGGCAGCGCGACGATCCGCGAGAATCCCCGCGCATCGGCCGCCGTCCATTCGCCTGCGGCCTCGCCGTAGACGCCCCGGGAAGCATCCCGCAAGGAGAAGGGAGACGAAACGCCCTCGACGAACACCTGCCCAGGGCGGAGAAGAACATGGACCTCTCCCGTGACCCGCTCCTGCGAGGAAAGAAGCAGAGCTTCGATATCGCGGCACACCGGATCGAGGTGCTGCCCCTCGTGCACCAGGTCGCCGTAGACGGCAGTGACGGTCTCCTTTACTCGGAGCTGCCGGCCCGTAAGGGTCAGCTTTTCGAGCTCGCGATGGGCGGTCAACAGCACCTCGGCAGCCGGAGCTTCGAAAGCGACTCTGCCCTTGATGCCGAGGATGGTTTCCCCGAGGTGAATCCCGCGGCCGATGCCATAGCCCGCCGCCAGGATCTCGACCTTCTCGATCAGGCTTACAGGAGAAAAAACCTCTCCGTCCAGCGCTGTAGGCACGCCTTCCCGAAATGAAATCGTGTGGTGCGACGGCGCCAGCGGCGAATCGAAAGCACCCTGCGTGAGGACCCAGGCCGACTCGGGGATCGACGCCACTGTATCCAGAGTCTCCTTGCCGCCAATCGTCACTCCCCAGAGGCCGCGGTTGATGGAGTAGGCGGCGCCGAAGGAGGGGACGGGGAGATTCCTTGCCTCCAGATAAGCCACCTGCTCCGGCCGGGGCCGGGGAGTGTCCCGCACTGGCGCGAGGATCTCGAGACCGGGACGCACGGTGCGCAGCGCCACCTCGAAGCGCACCTGATCATTGCCGGCCGCCGTCGAGCCGTGCGCCACCGTGGACGTGCCCAGGCGCTCTGCCGCCTTCGCCACCTCCTGCGCCTGGATCACTCTCTCGGCCCCCACACAAAGCGGATAAACCTGCCCACGGCGGACGTTGCCCATGATCAGGAAGCGCAGCACCTGCTGGAAAAAGGCATCCCGGGCGTTGACCAGGATGTGATCCGCAGCGCCGAGAGCGCGGGAGCGCTCGGCAAGCGCCTGCGCCGCCTCAGCGTCGATGCCGCCAGTGTCCACCGTCACCGTGACGACTGGCCGGCCGTAGGTCTCGGCGAGCCACGGAGTACAAAATGAAGTGTCCAGCCCGCCCGAAAAAGCGAGCACGATGGGGTCGGACATGGTCTACCCCTCCTTGAGGAAGACTTCCAGCCTCTGGATGAGGCGCCGCTGATCGCGTGCGGAGGCCGTGGCCATGAAGACAGTGTCGTCTCCGGCCATGGTGCCCACCAGCTCCGGCCAGCCGGCCCGGTCGATGGCGAGGCCCACGGCCTGTGCCGCCCCGGCCATGGTGAAGACGACGGTGAGATAGGGCCCCGATGGCTTGACGCCGCGTAGGAAATGGGACACCTCGGCCACGCCGGGATCGCGCTCGTCGTGCTCCGATGGCCGCGCATAACGGCCGCCCATCCAGGCGATCCCGAGATCCCGAAGGTCCCGGCTGACGCTCGACTGGGTGACCGCGATTCCACGCTCGCGCAGCAACTCCACCAGCTCCCCCTGGCTCCTCACCCGGTGGCTATCCAGGATCGCGAGGATCTCCTGCTGGCGGCTTTCGCGATGTTCGTGGTCGTGGGGCATGGTCGCAGTCTCAGCAAATCCATGCGCATGATAGCGCATGAGGCGCATGGAAAGTCAAGTAGAATACACGATGTGCCGGGTTGCAGTAACTGCTTTCGGTACCGATGAGTCTCGGCCGTCCTCTCTCTAGGAGACTTTGAAATAGAATCCAGCGCCGGAGAGACCGATGTGGACTGAGGAAGATCTGGCTCGTATTGCCGAGGGGCTGGCCTGGACTGCGAAGACACCGCCTGCGACCGCCCACCAGATCATCACCTACAGGCGGCCTGCGCCGGAGGGCTACCAGGAGGTACGCAAGTACAGGGGGCTAGAGTTGATCGCACCGGAAGCCTTCCCTGAAGAGCGCTTCCGGGTGGACGAGCTCCTCGGCTGAGCCCCGCTGAACTACGCTCTGGACCAGTCTACAAGGCGAAGATCCATGCCGGATGCCTTGGAGAGTTGCTCGAAGTCTCGTTTGTTTCTGGTCACGAGCGGAAGCTTGCGCGACATCGCCACGGCGGCGATCAGAATGTCGCCGAGTTGTTGATGCTGGCTGCGCGCCACGCCGGACCAGATGTCGGCCGCCACCCTGGCCGCTTCCTGGTCGAAGGGAAGAACGATGCAGTTCGCGACCAGCGCCTCGAAGGCGTGTAGCTGCCATTCAAATGGCTTCCCGTCGCGAATCGCGACGCGATATCCCCGCAAGCGTTCGAAGACCGTCACCGCGGTTATCGTCAGCCGCCCAAAACCAGACAAGTACGCGAGAGCTCGTTCCTTGACGACAGGGTTACCTCGACTCAGCTCCGACAAGGTGTCGGTATCGAGTACGACAGGCTCATGATCCATCGACTCAGCGTTCCGGCTCTGTGAGCTTCCGGGTCAACAAGCCGAGATCCGAGGCGGGGATCTCTGCAAGACTGGCGGCTGCCAGAGCGAGGATTTCGGCGGGGGTCGGGGCGATGTCGACATCTTCCCCATAGTGCCGGCGGAGCAAGGCGATCACCTGTCCTTCGAAACTCCGCCCACACCTGTCCGCATCCGCCGCAATCTTGTCGCGGAGCCCGGATGGAAAGCGGATAGTACGGGCGACCAGGGATTCCTCCTTGTGGGCAACAGCCAGACGACTCATAACCGAAAAAGTACCAGATTGGTGTCTTGAGGTCAAGGCGGGGCTGGCTCTCGGCCGCTTGATGCTGGGTCTCCTCAACCGCGAAGACTACCTCCGCGCCGTGGTGGACGATCTTGGGTTAAAGCGGACTTGAGCGGACTCTACTTGGTGGTGACGAACACGGTGGCGCCGTGGCCTTGCAGCTTGACCTGGCCCGCCTGGATCTCGACGACCGTGAAGCCCTGGACTACCTCGCCGGGGGCCACAGCGCGGCCGTCGATGACGGCGATGGGATGGTCCGGCGAATAGGCGATGCCGTTGAGCTTCACGACGCCGCCACCGGGGACGGGAACCTCGTTGACGTAGGACTTGCCGTCTTCCAAGCCTCCAGTGCTTGCAGCGGGAGTGGGGGCCGGCGCACGGATGGGCGCCGCAACGGTCGGCACTGGGGCTGAGGTGGGAGTTGGAACCGGAGGCGGGGCGAGCCGAGGCTCTTCAGTCGCAGCGGGGCTGAGCTCGGTACGCGCGGCTGGGGTTTCTGCCACCAGTGGGACAGTTTGTGCCGGCACTGGCTTGGGCTTGGCCTCCTGGACAGGCGCTGACGGTGCGGGGGTCCGCACTGGAGTTGGAGAGGCGGGCTCGCTTCTCTCCTCGATCACCGCCGGCGCGGGAGCGGGCTCGGCCGGCGCGGTGCTCGGGCTGGCGACGGGCGACGGGGTTTGAGCAACCTGAACGCTATCCTTCCGCGTCCGCGCGAAAGGGCCCCAGCCGCCGAGATAGACGATCCCGAAGACCACCGCGGCCAGAAGGCAGCCGGCGCCGAGCCCGGCGAGCAAGGGAATGTACTGATTGCGCTGGCCTGGAGGATCAGCCGAGCCGACGGCGTACGGGAGGGTCTGGCGCAGAGAATCCTGGAGCGCGGCTTCCTGGCGGGCCTTCTTCAGGGCGTCGCTGATCAGGCTCATGTGAAGTTCCCCTCCAGCTCCCGAATGGCCCGCCGCACCTGTTTCCACGTCAGGAGATCCGTGCCGTCCACGAAGCCGGCCAGCAGCGCCTTGTCACAGACGGCGTTGACCAGTCGAGGGATACCGCCCGAGTAGCGGAAGACCGAGCGGATCGCCCACGGCGTGAAGGCGGGCCGGCCGTTGGCCCCCACCACCAGCAACCGATGCTGAATGTAGCGGGCGACTTCCAACTGCGACAGTGGCGTCAGATGATAACGGACCGTAATGCGCTGCCGGAGTTGGCGCAGGCTCCGGTCGTTCAGCTTGTCGCGCAGCTCCGGCTGGCCGAGCAGGACGATCTGCAGCAGCTTGCGCTGGTCCGTTTCGAGATTCGACAGCAGCCTGATCTCCTCCAGCAGCTCGGCGCCCAGATCCTGGGCCTCGTCGATGAACAGGACGACGTCCTTGCCGGCGGTTAGTTGCTCGAGGAGGAACCGGTTGAGCGCCTCCAGGCACTCCACCCGGTCCTCCTTGGGTGCAATGCCAAGCTCGGTGAGGACGGTTCGCAAAAGCTGCGCAGAGGTCATGCACGGATTGAGGATCAGCGCCGTGACATAGCCCGGTCCCAATGCCTCGAGGACCGCCCGGCAGAGGGTGGTCTTGCCCGCTCCCACCTCGCCGGTGACCTGAATGAAGCCTTTCCGCTCCCGAATGCCGAACAGGATGTGATTGAAGGCTTCGCGGTGGCGGTCGCTGTAGAACAGGAACCGCGGGTCTGGCGTGATGTTGAAGGGCGCCTCGCGGAAGCCGTAGAACTGGTTGTACATCTCAGGATGACTTTCTCATAAACCAGACGGCAGATCCCGGCCGAGCATCTGACCGGTGAGCCGGCAGATCCTCACACAACGTATACGTCCGAGCTGGCGCCAGCGTCGTCCGTCGCCCCTAGGGCGCCTTCACTGCCGCCGGCGCCTTCGCCGGCTTCAGGTGTTTGTCGTACCAGGCGATGTAGCGCTCGAAGCGGTCTTTCTGATAGGTCGGCTTGGAGATGCCGTGGCTCTGATTGGGATAGATGATCAGCTCCGTCTCGACGCCCAGCCGGCGCAGGGCCTGGTAGAGCTGCTCGGAGTTGAGAGTCGGCACGTTGACGTCGTTGCCGCCGCAGAGGATCAGCGTCGGCGTCTTGACCTTCTCCACCTGATAAAAGGGCGACATCTTGATCCACAGGTCGGTGTTTTTCCACGGCAGCCCGAGCTCAGCTTCCCACTCCCTTTGATAGTGGTCGGTGCCGTAGTTGGCGACGTGGTTGGACTCGCTGGCGCCAGAGGTGGCAGCCTTGAAGCGCGTCGTCTTGGTGATCACGTAGTCGGTGAGGATGCCGCCGTAGCTCCAGCCGCCCACACCCAGGCGGTCCGGATCGGCGACGCCCATCGCCACCGCCTGGTCGACGGCGGCCATCACGTCCTCGAAGTCTTTGTGCCCCCAATCGGCCCAGATGGCGCGGCTGAAGTCGCGGCCGTAGCCCGTCGAGCCGCGAGGATTGGCGGCGACGACGGCGTACCCCTGAGCAGCCAGCACCTGCCACTCGGTCTGGAATGCGGTGTTGTACTGGGCCGTGGGACCGCCGTGAATTCGCAGGATCGTGGGCAGACGCTCGCCGGCTTTCGCATCCGGAGGAAAGGTCAGGAAGGCGTCGATCTTGGTGCCGTCGGCGCTCGTGGCCTGAATGCGCTGCACCTTTCCCAGGCGAATCCCCTTCAGAAACTCGTCGTTGACGTGGGAGAGGGGACGCAGCCCACCGCCCTCGACGACCGAGACCTCAGAAGGCCGCTGGGGCGAGCTCTCCAACACCACGAGCTCGCCCTTGCGGCCGACGTCAAAGGTCTGGATGGAGCGCTCCCCGTCCACCGTCCGCTCCACCGGTCCACCAGTGGCGGCAATGCGTGCCAGGTGCTCGTTGCCGCCTTCTTCGAGAAGGAAGTAGATGTGTTTGCCGTCCGGCGAAAAGTGAGGATTCTCGACGTTGCGGTCGAGCGACTGCGTCAGCAGCTTGGGCGCTCCGCCTGCCAGCGGAATCACGGCCACCGAGTTGGTGGCGTACCAGATGTCCTTGGGCTCGCCGCCCGCCAGATAGACGATCGACTTGCCGTCCGGGCTGAACTCGGGCGAGCGGTCCGTTCCGGGGGACGTGGTGACGGCCCGCGGCGTCTGGCCCGCCTTCGCCTCGACGACGAAGATGTCGCTGTTGTCGTTGGCGTCGGGCTCCTGGGTGCGATTGCTGGTGAAGGCGAGCCAGCGGCCATCGGGAGACCAGTCGGGATCGGAGTCCTCGTAGGCACCGGAGGTGATCTGGACGCTGGACTTCGCCTCGACGTCATACACGTAGAGGTGCTGGCGCAGCTCTCTCAGATAGCCTTCGCCGTCGCGCTTGAACTGGAGGCGGTGGATGACGATGGGCTTCGGAGTCTTGTCGGCGCCGCTTGCGCCGGGGCCTTCGGCCTTGTCGTCGTCGTGCTCGTCGGGATCGACGTCGCCCACCACAAGAGCCAGCCGCTTGCCGTCCGGCGACCAGGCGAGGTCGGAGACGTCGGCCTTGTAATCGGTCAGCTTGACGGCCTCGCCACCCCGGCGGTCCAGCAGCCACACCTGGGAGTGCTTGCCGTCCCGCCCGGAGAGAAAGGCGAGCCAGCGGCCGTCCGGGCTGAAGCGGGGCCGGGATTCCGCCTTGGGGCTGGAGGTGAGCCGCAGAGGCGTGCCGCCGCCGGTGGGGAGCATGTAGATGTCGGCGTCGGCCGAGTCCTCCTTGGCGTCGAGCCACCTTACGGTGTATGCCACCCACTGCCCGTCAGGGCTGATCCGGGGATCGCTCACGGACTTCAGCGCGAAGATGTCGTCCACCTTGAGCGGGCGCGGGCCGTCGGCAGCCAGGGGAGCCGTGAGGAGAGCAACCAGCGGCAGGCTGGCGAGGAAAAGGAAGAGTCGGTTCATGGTCGACCTCGTAGTAGGGCCGCAATCCTAACAGGTCCGGGCTCGGACCTGCCCCGGGTTTCGGTTAGAGTACCCGGCGCCATTCCTTCGACTCCGTCGCGAACGACGGAAGGAGCTCGCATGAAACGGAAGGTCGTCCTCTCTTTAACTCTGCTGGTCATCTTCTTTCTTCCTCTCTGGGCGGAAGAGCCGGTCGACCTCACCATGGTCAACCGCATCCGGGGAGAAGGCTTCCACCGCTCCCAAGTCATGGACCTCGCGTTTCACCTCACCGACGTGCTCGGACCCCGGCTCACCGGTTCGCCCGAGCTCAAGGCGGCCAACGAATGGACCCGGCAGCAGTTCGCGAGCTGGGGGCTCGTCAACGCTCACCTCGAAGGCTATCCGTTCGGTCGCGGCTGGAGCTACAGCGCCGTTCAGGTGCGGATGGTCGCGCCGCGGACCGTCCCCCTTCTTGCCCTACCCAAGGCCTGGGCGCCGGGCACCAACGGTCCCGTGCGCGGCGAAGTGACGCGAGTGGACGTCAAATCCGAGAAGGACTTCGACCGCTATCGGGGCAAGCTCGCCGGCAAAGTTCTGCTGATGGAGGATCTGGAGAAGTTCGAGGAGCCTGACACCCCGGCTTTCCGGCGCTACTCCGCTGCGGATTTGGAGAAGCTCGGCGCCTACAAGGTGCCGAACGACGAGGGTCGGGACGAGCGGCGGCGCAGGGGGCTCGAGCGCGCCAAGCTCCGCAAGGCCCTCAACGAATTCCTGGAGAAAGAGAAGGCCGTGGCCACCATCGAGCCGAGCGGGCTCACCAACGGCATCCTCCGGGTTAGCAGCGGCGGCTCCTACACTCCGGGTGAGAGCGTGGGCGTGCCGGCGGTGGTGATGGCCGCCGAGCACTACAACGAGCTCGTGCGTCTGGTCCAGAACGGCGAAAAGGTGCAGGTCGAGGTCGACGTCGCCGCCCGCTACCACGACGACGACCCCCAGGCCTACAACACGGTGGCCGAGATTCCGGGCACCGACAAGAAGGACGAGATCGTCATGGCCGGCGCCCACCTCGACTCCTGGCACGCCGGCACCGGCGCCACGGACAACGGCGCCGGCTGCATGGTGGTGATGGAGGCGGCGCGCATCCTCAAGGCGCTGGGAGTCAAGCCCCGGCGCACGATCCGCTTCGCGCTGTGGACGGGCGAAGAGGAAGGGCTGATCGGCTCCCGGATGTACGTCAAGCAGCACTTCGCCACCCGACCGGAAAACAAGGACCCGAAGCAGAAGGATCTGCCCGAGTTCTTCCGCACCGACACCTGGCCGATCCAGGTCAAGCCCGAACACGCCAAGCTCGCCGCCTACTTCAATCTCGACAACGGCACCGGCAAGGTGCGCGGCATTTACACCGAGGGGAATGCCGCCCTCCAGCCCATCTTCACTGCCTGGATCGCACCCTTCGCCGATCTCGGCGTCACCACCCTCTCTTCGAACCCCACCGGTGGCACCGATCACCAGTCCTTCGACCGCGTGGGCCTACCGGGCTTCCAGTTCATCCAGGACCAGATGGATTACGAGAGCCGCACCCACCACACCAACCTCGACACCTACGACCACCTCAATCGCGACGACCTCATGCAGGCATCGGTGATCATGGCGAGCTTCCTCTACGACGCGGCGATGAGACCGGAGCCCCTGCCCCGCAAGCCGATGCCGCAGGAACCTCCACCAAGCAAAAAGAAAGTCGAAGAGGAGGAAGGCGCGCACTAGAGAGACGCTCCGGCTGGGAAACAACGGGCCCGTCGTCTCGGCGATGGGCCTAGGCTGCATGGGAAAGTCGGAGTTCTATGCAGGAAGGGCCGACTTGACGTCGGCGCCCTCAGCGTCGAGCTGACAGCGAACGATCTCAAACAGATCGACGAGTTCGCTCCAAGGGAGCAGCCGCCGGGCTGCGCTATCCGGAAGCGATGATGGCGGCGGTCAACCTGTAGGCCCGGGATCGTGGAGGCACGCCGTAATCGTTGACCCAATTATTGTCAATCGCTTAGGTCGGCGACTCGCGTGTCGCCTGCGGCGACCAGCATGTCAACAATACGTTGCCAGCAAAGCAGCTCTTCGCGGCCTCGCGCATGAAGTCGCACTTCCCTCAACCAATCTGGTAACAGAAAGCTTCTTGAAGCGATCTCATTAGGGTCAGCTTTCACGAGGATTTCGATCCAGGGTAGCCCAACGGCGGCTTGCTTAGCTCCTTCAAGCGGGCTGAGAGTTCTGATAAGTGAATCGACACACCGACGACTGCCGGCGGCGAGAGGAAGCCAGCGCTCTACCTGCCTTTTCCATGCAACAATGTCAGCCCATTCGATTGGCTTAGCCTCGAGCTCCCGTCGAAGATATCTGGACTCGTATGCCAGGTTGGGCATTAGCGCAGCGAGATCGTCCCCTGCAAAGTAGCCGTACCTTCTACTGCGATCCCTGGCGGCGATCACGTCAAGCACTTGATCAATGAGTTTCGGCCAAATACGTCGAGCAGATTCCGCCGCCAATCCGTTTTCTTCTGCTGCGGCCGCAAAGGCCAGAAGCAGTTCAGCCAGAAGCCCAGGATCCTCTGCGCATTCCTTCAAGTGTGCCAGGAGCAGATCTTCGTCACCGTTCGCTACTCCGAACAGTAGGGCTCGCGCGACGATCAAAGTGTCACTGGCGCTGTGCATGTGCCTTTGCTTGTGTGCAGCCATTCCCCGGCGGTGGGTTGCCAATAGAGCTGCGAGCAAGGCCTTCGCCCTGTCTGTACGGCAGCTAGGCGTGTTGGCAGCGACTCCGAGCGCGCGGATTGCTGGGCCGAGGCGCGGAACGATGATCTTGTCGCCTGCCACGGCGGCGATGGCTTGGTCGAGCGGACCCTCGAGATGTTCTACCTTTCTCCTATGTGTTTCGAAGTCCAAACTCCCAATAAGGCACTCGCGCGCAGAGTCCTCAAGGAGTTCAAATGCAAGGCTGTGATGGCACTTCGCCGGGATCTCGTGATCACAGGGCGCTCGCCAAGTCAAGTCCATAGACTTCGCGTAGAGCAGTCGAACCTCTAACGGTGAACGTGCGGCCAGCCATCGCGCCGCGTCGGCGAGATTGGTCGGTGTGATGCCAGAGGCGCCGAGGTCAGCTCGGAGGTCGGCGGCCTCCGGCAAGAAAACGAAGGGAATGCCACGGGCAGCTGACCGGTCTGGGCCTTGGCTAAATCCGGAGAAGTGTTCTTCAGGCCACTCCACGCTTGCGCAGAGTCTCGCTATTTCCACGAGTAGCTGGACGCTCCAGGCGAGATCCTCGCTGGCTACCGCCTTGCCAGCAATGAAAAAAATCTCCAGTGCTCCCGCAGCCACTGCGGCTGGCGCGGCAAGAGGGCCAGATGGACTCGCGGTCGGTGGGTCGGAGAGCAACTCGCGTGCCGACGCCAAGTCCGATATGAGCTCGGCCAGGCCCACTTTCGGTGGTCCTGCGAAGTGGTGCCGTTCGTATGTGTAGCGGAGGAGAAGCTGGGTCGCTTGGTTACCCCGGCTCAGATCTATGTTGCCCGGCTCAAGAGCCTGCTGCACATCGTCGGAAACGATTGGCTGGATTAGGAACCCGCCCTCCTGCTCGGTAACTTGGTACGAGTCTCGGTCCAGGGCGGCCGCCCAGCCGTGCACTGCTGCCAAGCCTTCTGACAGCGTAGTCTCGTCTCTGTCTCCCGGCATAGCTGTGAGTTCGCCCGCCTCGAGTCCGCGCGCTCGTTCGATGAGGTGTTTACCGAGTTTCCGCAGTGAGTCGATCCGCTTGCCGCCCGCCCGCAGAACGAGCAGCATTGCTGCCTCTCGGAGACTCCACTTGCGGCGTTCTGGTGCGCAGATCCCGTCCGAACCTGCTGCCAAGCCCGAGTGTTCCCCTATGACCCGCCCGAACTCGAAGCGCCAGATCATCGGTTCAGTAAAGAAGGGATCGAGAGCATTCCTTGCCTCTTCAAGGTGCCGCACTAGCAGTCCTACTACCAGCGCCGGCATCGCGAGATTCTCGCAACCCTGAAGCAAAATGGTAGCCAACCGCTCAGGCGCGGTGCCGGCTTGGATGACCTGATCGCAGACGACCTCAAGGGCTTGCAATGCGCTCATGCACGGGTACGGGCCGACTCCGGTCCCCCGGTACCAGAGCCAGACGTGGCTGTCACCTAAGTAGATTCTCGGCTCTCCAGTGATCGAGAGCACGGTCTGATAGTCACGGTCGGCGACTGACTCCTCGGGCGCGGCCCACAGGTTGTCCTGGAGCACTGCCACTCTCACCTTCGCGGCATGGTTGAGGAGCCTGTTCAGGCACGCGACGCCGTTGCGAAAGTCCGCCTGGAACATCACACCGAAAGGGCCTTTGTAGTAGGCACAAAGGGGGCCAAAGTCACCTCGGCTGTAGTGACCGCGGATTCCGTAGTCGTGGTCTCGCATTCCGAAGTCGTCGTCGCGGGAGTCAAGGTAGTAGGCTTCAACGAGATCAGTCAACAGCGATGGTCGGTACGAAGCCAAACCGTGCCCAGCGAATAACTCTTCGAGACCCGGCGCCAGATGTTGTGGCGCATCTCTGGCCACTCGTCGAAGCAATTTTTCCCCCTCCTCACCAAGGTCAGCTCCCAGCAGGGACAGCTTCTCCAAGGTTGATTCGCGAATAAGTTCCTTGGGCAATTCGGCCCAACGCTTCGAGCCGTCGTTCCAGGGCCTCGAGAGCATGCGTCGCTCTTTCATAAGCTCTTCGTCTTCGCGTATCTGCTCTGGAGTCCGGGCAGCTAGCTCCTCTGCCTCCTTCGCTGCCTCGTCAGCAAGACGACGGTCTCCCTGTTGGACTGAATGCACGATCGAGCGACGGAGCTTCAATCGAAGTGGCTGGCCAGTTGGCTCGTTGGCCATGATCAAGGCTCCAAGCCAGTTGCGCAGGAGCTCCTCGATGCTTTTCCGTAGGTCCCGATCGTTCGGCCAATTCCCATCTAGGAGGAGCTCCACGACTGGCTCAGCAACAAGCGGCGCGATGAGTCCGTGGTTCCGGTGACGCTGCTGGATCACCCTCAAGACTCGCCGAAGTCCATGGGCATTAGTTTTTAGGAGATACTTCCAAGCACCGCCGAGCATCTCGCCAGCTTGTGTAAGAGGGAGCACTGCCTCAGTGGGCAGATCTGACCAGCGCTGGCCGTGACCGGCTGCAACCAACCGCTCGAAGTCCGCCTGGATTTTCTCGAACCGACCCTCCATTGGTACTTTCGAGTTCTCGGGCGCAGCAAGGAGAACCTGCGCTGCCAATCGAGCGGCCGGCAGGGCCCACCTCGGCGCACCCGTCTCCAGAAGTGCCGTCACCGGCTCTCCGTCGGCCAGAAGCACCTGGCATATAGCGTAGGTCCGTAGCAATTCGTGGGGAAAGTCCGGCAATACCTGCCAGGGCGCCGCGGAAGGCAACCGCACCAAACCATCGCGTCGCAGGCCGTCCAGAGCAGGGGCGAGAGATTCGTACAGCTCGCTGGCGGATCCTGGCTGTAGTTGGTGTCTAGCCAACCGGCGGAATACCTGATCTCGAGAGTCTGGTGTCCCACGCTCGGTGCGACCATCAGCACGGACCAGCTTTGTCCATACAATCTTCAGGGCGTCGGCGTCGCTCAACGGGTGGTCTGCCGGGCCGGCTCGTACGAGTAAATCGGCGACGATCGGTCGGCGCAGGAGCTCCCGAGAGTGGGCGTTAGCCATCAGGCTCTGCAGTTGCGGGAATGCCCCAGCCATTTCCTTCAGATCTTCATCCTTGAGAAACGAGATCCCGTGCTCGATGACCGGTGTTAAGATTGTCTCGACCACTGTGCGAACAGCGGCTTTGCCTTCGGTGGATGTGATGATCCATACGCCCATGTCGCTGTGCTTTGCGGCGCGGACCACATGTTTGAGCAGATCCGGGCTCGACTCTCCAATGTATTCGGCAGCGTCGATCACGAGGCATCGAACGGGCGCGCTCATCTCTCGAAGGGCATCCTCGATCGCACAGCCGATTGCGCTGCGTAGCTCTGGAATCGTTGACGGCATAAGGCGCAGGTTGAGGAATACCACCTGCAGCCGGAGGGGGTCAGCTTTGACAGCCGCGCTTAGCTCGCTCAGAACCAAAGCACTCTTGCCGACGCCAGACTCGCCGCAGACCAGAACGCACGGGGCGTTCTCGTCGAGTCTCCTGCGCAGGGCCTCGGCTTCCGCTCTTCTTGCGAGATGAAGCCCAGTCGGGGCTGGTTCGAGCCCCATCTCGATCCGCACGGCCTCGCGGGCGTCTTGATCGAGCCTCATCAGCGCTGTCCAGCCATGAGCGTTGCGGTGTCGGTCGGAGCTCAAGAGGTCGTGAGCGTCTCTCCGTAGTGCTGGCAGCTCTACAACAGCCGCGTTGGGCGCATAGCGTGCCGCGAGAGATTCGAGACGGTCACGAAGAGCAGCCGCTGCTGACAAGGACTGGTCACGACTCCACGGCTCGAGTCTGCACAGCAGCTCTTCCCAGTCGGTTTCGTCTGGAGCTTCGACCCTTGGCATCAAGACATAGAGGCGCGATAGCAGGTCCCAGGTAGCGCGCTCAGCTATGTCAACCGATGCTGTTTCACCGAGTGCAGCCAACCCCTTCTTCACGAGGTTTACCAAGTGGTGCAACCGAGTGACCAGCGCCTTCCGAAATTTCCTTGGCGTGCGGAGAACGCTGAAAAACGAATCGGCTTGATGATTCTTCGCCAGTGCTGCGAGCTCTGCGACTTCCCTAGATGCTCGATGAACTCCCGCGACACAGACGGCGAAGTGTCGCTCGAAGCTGGTACTGGGCTGCCCAGACTCTCGTAAGGCTCGCAGGAATTGAGTGATCAGCTCTGCTGTGTCGGTGTCACTAGTGACGAAGCTTGGGGCACGACGTATCGCGATCGCTAACTCAAGACTCGCGTCGGTCTCTCCGTCGCGAGCTGCGTAGATGATCAGATCATCAACGGGCTTGGCCGGCGCCTGTTGGAAGGCAACTCGACTCACCCGGCGTCCGTCGAGCTCAGCTGCCGTCGCGCCAGTCAGGAGGCTTGCCAGGTAACGCGCTGCGACCCGACGTTCGAATGTCACTCCACCTCCGCCAGAGCTGTACGGGCTACTTACTCCGGAGGCATTGGAATGCACATTAGTGATGTTGGGCTCGCCGCTCACTCGGACCTCAACGACAGAGTGCCTGCTCTTTCCACTGCTTCGAGCCACTTATCATCTAGCTCAGTCTACAGCGAATGCTGGGCGTCGCGAATGGTCCGCAGCTGAGTGCTTCCAACTCGCCGCCTCACCCCTCCGCGCACAGCGGTTCCACCACACCTTGCCGTCCCACGCCGTGAGGAGATAGGAGGCTTCGGGGCCCCAGGTGCCGGCGGTAGAGGGGCAGGTCGGGGTGCCCCTGCTCGTCCCAGTAGTCCAGGATCGGCATGACGATCTCCCAGGCCTCTCCATTTGGTCGCGGCTCATGAACAGGGAGGCGTCGCCGAGGATCACGTCGAGCAGCAGCTGACGGCGAGGTTGGCCGTCCGGACACCAGCTCTAAACGGTGAGAAAAAGACCTCGCCTTGCCGGCTGAAAAGCTTCACAGCCGCCCGGAAAACTTCCCGGCCGCGCGGGAACCTTTCCCGCGGACTGGAAGACCTTTCCGGCTGGCTGAAAAGTTTCGCAGCCGGCTGAGAAACTTTTCCGGGCGCCGGAGACTTTTTTCAATTCCGTGAGAACCTTCTCCGGCCGCTGGGGAACCTTCTCGGCGACCCGACAAGCTTCCCCGCCGACTGAAGAGCTCTTCAGGCCGCGCGAGAACCTTTCCCGCGGGCTGGAAGACCTTCCCGGCTAGCTGAAAGGTTTCGCAGCCGCCCGAGACACTTCTCCGGCCGCCGGGAAAACCTTCTCAGCCCCGCGGAAGACTTTCCGGCCAACGGAAGAGTTTCTCAGCGGCCCGGGAACCTTCTCAGCCGTCTGGAAGACTTTCCCGGTCGCGCGGAAACATTTCCCGCGGACTGGAAAACCTTCCCGGCCGGCTGAAAGGCTTCGCAGCGGCCCGAGAGACTTCTCCGGCCACCGGGAAGCTTTCTTAGCCTCGCGGCAAACGTCTCCGGCCAGCGGGAAGCTTTCTCAGCGGCGCGGAAAGCTTCTCAGCCGACCGGAAAACTTTTCTGGCGATGTGGAAGCCTTCCCGACGAGCCGGAAGAGTTTCTCAGCGGCCCGGGAAACCTTCCCAGCTCCGCGGAAAACCTACCGATAGCGCGGGAAACCTCTCTTGGGCAGGGTCAAGACAAAAAAAAGGGGCGTGCGCTTGGCACGCCCCCGTGGAAACTGTTGCAACCAGAGTTACTTGGCAGTGGGAGTGGTGAGAGCCGTAGGGGCCGCCGGCGTGGGCTCGGTGGCCGGCGGTGGAGGCGCCGTGGAAGCTGCCTTGCGGAGCCGGCCCCGGAAGGGCTTGACTCCGAGCTCGACCAGCTTCTCGCTGCGGTTGCCGTAGTGCTGCCTGGCCAGGACTCGCAGCACCGTGACCAGCTTGCTTCCCTCGGCGTGAATTTCGGCCATCCGCAGCGAGGCCTCCTGCTTTTGGCGCTGACGAAGCTTCTGCTCGACGCCGAGCTTGCGCAGCTCTTCGGTCAGCCTCTCCAGGTTCGCTCGCGGGATTTCCGCCTGCGGCAGGTCCGGGGCATTGGCGGCGATGGAGGTCGCCGTCTCCTCCCACTCTCTGAGGTCCTTCGCGGTCCTATCTGTGCTCAACATTGTCCTTCTCCTTTCTCGAGCCCTTTCGAGGCTCATCGGTCAGGCGCCGATATTGGCGCCGGAATCCCGTGGTCGCAGTCACCGTTCCCGACTTCGTCCTTCGGCGGTCTTTCTGGAGCTTCGTGCTGGACGCATGATCCACCAGGCTCGTTAAATTGTCAAGCAGTCGAGTTTGATTTGCAATGCATGGCTTTTTTGACGACCACAAGAAGAGTCGCTATGCCAAAGAGTCGAGAAACGGCCTAATCAGGAATTTCTGGCAAGAGGACGGGACGCCTTTGGCAGGGGCGGCCCCTTATCACCGGGGGGAGGCTGGGGAGAAGAGGGCCGGAGTGAGGGACTCGAAGAGCGAATCCCTACCCGCTATCCTCGTCCACGTCCTGGCCATCCGGCTCCACCCAGACGCGCCCGTCGCGGGCGGTGAGGAAGTGGGCCGCCTCCGGGCCCCAGGTGCCGGCGGGATAGAAGGGCAGATCGGAATGCCCCTGCTCGTCCCAGTACTCGAGGATGGGCATGACGATCTTCCAGGCCTCCTCGACCTGATCGCGGCGCATGAACTGCGTCTGATCGCCGACGATGACGTCCTGCAGCAGGGTCTCGTAGGCCTCGGGCTCGGGGGCGTTGAAGGCCTCCTTGTAGGTGAAGCGGGTCTCCACCCGCGCGAGGCGCATGCTCGATCCCGGCCGCTTGGCCTGGAAACGCATGATGATCGCCTCTCGCGGCTGGAGGCGCAGCAGCAGCCGGTTGGGCTCCATCTCGCCGATGGCCGAAGCGGGGAAGGCCTGGTGAGGCACCGGCCGGAACTGGATGCAGACCTCGGAGGCGTGCACCGGCAGCCGCTTGCCGGTGCGCATGTAGAAGGGGACGTCCTGCCAGCGCCAGTTGTCGATGAACAGCTTCAGGGCCACGAACGTCTCCGTGGTCGAGTGAGGATCGACTCCCGCCTCGCTACGGTACCCCGGCACCTTCTCGCCACCCACCAACCCTGGGCCGTACTGGCCGCGCTCGACGAGCTCGTGCACGGTTGCCGGGGTCAAACGGCGGATCGCCCGCAGCACGTCGAGCTTCTTGTTGCGCAGCTCGTCCGCGTCGAAGGTGACCGGCGGCTCCATGGCCACCAGGCAGAGCACTTGGAGAAGGTGGTTCTGCACCATGTCGCGCAGCGCTCCGGCGTGCTCGTAGTAGCCGCCGCGCGTGCCGACACCCTCCTCCTCGGCGACGGTGATCTGCACCGAGTCGACGTAGCGGCGGTTCCACAGCGGCTCGTGCACCGTGTTGGCGAAGCGGAAGGCCAGGATGTTCTGCACCGGCTCCTTGCCCAGGTAGTGATCGATGCGGTAGATCTGCCGCTCGTCGACCAGGCCGCCGATAAAACCGTCGAGCTCCCGGGCGCTGTCCAAGTCGTGCCCGAAAGGCTTCTCGAACACCACCCGGGTCCGCTCGGCGTCGGCGACGAGGCCGGCGTCGTGGAGCTGCTTGGCGATGAGCTGCATCACCGCGGGCGGAGTGGCGAGGTAGAAAACATTGACCGCCGGCTTTCCACAGTCTTGATCCAGCTTCCCCAGCTCCTCGGCAAGGCGGGCGAAGGCCGCCGCGTCGGCGAAGTCCGCCCGGTTGTAGGTCAAGTGAGCGGCGAACCGGCCCCAGGGCTCATCGTCCGCTTTACCCTGCCGGCTGAACTGGTCGACTCCCTCGCGCAGGTGCTGGAGATAGACGGCCGGCTCCATCTCCTTGAGATCGAGGGCGATGACTTTGAACGACTCGGCAAGCGATTTGTCCAACCAGAGGTTGTAGAGGGCCGGGATCAGCTTGCGCCAGGCCAGGTCGCCGCCGCCGCCGAAGATCACGAAGGCCGTCGGATTCGTAGTTTTCCCCACGCTCGCTTCTCCTTCTCCGCTAGACGGAAAGTCCCAACGCCTCGAAGGCCGCCTTCGTGCCATCGAGGTCGCGATGCCAGATCTCGTGCATGCCCATGCTACAGGCCACCTCGGCGAACATGTGGCGGTCGTCGACGTAGACGACCTTGGCCGGCTCGGCCTGGGCAACGTCGAGAGCGATGCGGAAGATGTCCTCGTCCGGTTTGCGGAAGTGGACGAAGCTCGAGACCACGAAGATGTCGACGAATTCCTCGAGGTTGAACCGCCGGATGCGGTCCTTCATCAGCTCCCGGCCCTCGTTGCTCACCACCACCACCCGCAGGCCGTTTCGCTCTTTGATCCGCTTGTACATCTCGATCATCTCGGGAAAGCACTTCGCCTGCTCCAGCATGAAGTCCACCACCTGCTGCTCGCTGAAGCCGCGCGGCTGCCAGAAGACGACCCGCTCCAGATAAACGGAGAGGCTGATCTTGCCGGCCTCGTAGGTGTCGTAGGTCAGGTGGTGGCGCTCGTCCATCTCCGCCGGATCGATGTCGAAATGGGAAGCCACGAGCTTGCGCAGCCCGCGGTCCCAGCCGTTGGTCAGCAGCACGCCTCCGAGGTCGGTGAAGAGGTGAGTGATCGGCGTCATCGCGAGACTCCAACTTTCCCGATCCGGGCGACGGGAGCCGCCGCCAGCAGGTTGTTCAGGGCGCTTTGGCCCGTCTCGGGGGTCAGAACGCCGAGCGGCAGATACGCCACCATCCAGGCGCGGCGGTCGCCTTCCTGCACTTTGACGCGCTGGCTGTCCGTAATCGGAGTGCCGAAGGGTCCCTCGGCGTCGGCCAGCAGCGGCTTGCCTTCGAGATTGAAGGGGCCGCGGAGCGATTCATAGCTCTCGCCGGGCCGGCCTGCCCGCAGGACCACGGGCGGCGCGAAGCTTCCTTCAGCCACCACGCAACAGGGAACGGCAAGCTCCACGGAGAGGCAGTTGTTGAGGTCCACCAGTGGATGGATCGCGGGCAGATCCTCCCCTTTGAGCACTCGCCGCAGCAACGCCTCCGAGGACGGCCGGTAGCGCGTGGGATCGCACCCAGCGGCGCGGAAGAGGCTCCTCAGGGCCGCCACTGTGGGATCCGCGGACAGGCTCTCCGGCTGAAAGCGGGAGCGAGCCCGTGCGCTCGTCTCCTGGCGCAGGGCCGCGATGGCGTCCTCCTGATCCTGGACGAGCTCGATATGAAACCAGAGGAGCTCCCAACCGTTGAGGTCATGTTGCGCGGGGAACGGCGGGCCTTCCATCGGCGGGAATCTTGACACAGGCGGCAGGCTCGCGCACCTGTTGCGAGGACGGCTCAGTGCGGGTGGAACCGAGCCTCGTAGCGCCGGATCAGCTCCATCGTCGACGTCATCTCGGCGGCAGCGCGGCGAGGACGGCGCCAAGGCTGGCTGTGCAGGCGCTGGCGGCGGCCGAAGATCTCGGCGTCGGGGCGCAGGTCGGCCCCATGGTGGCGATCCTGCAGCACCTCGACCATCAGGTCCATGGCGATCCTGCGATGGGGCGCGTGGCTTCGATTTGGCGCGCCGGGGTCGACGTGCCTTGGAGTCGGGGGTTTGATGGGTCGATCGAACATGTAAGGCTCTCCTGGCTCCGGCCAGGCGGAGCGTCTATCTCTGTTTACGGCGCAGCCCGACCGACCGTCCAAGGGCAGTCTTCTTACTTAGAGCGCGCGAGAAGGCAAGAAGTTTCGGGGTGCGCCGTCATTTTACAACATCTTGACGAATGGGCACCGCAGCGCTCAGGACGACGACCTCCCGGGCGCTGTCGGGATTGAACCAGACGATGCCGTCGCGGCCGCGTCTCTGCGGCCAGGGGCCCGCGCCTTCGAACGGCAAGGTCGTCAGTGCAAGCTGCGGGCCAGGGAGGGCTTCGCCCGTCGAGAGGTGAAGCGACCAGAGCTGCCAGGGCGCGGAGCCATCAGACCCGCGGGTCACCACCCGCACGAGATCCGGTCTGGGCTGGTCGGCGACCAGGACCGTGCGAATCGCGGGGAATTGGAAGCGCCGAAGCTCGGCGCCGGTGGCGGCATCCAGGAACCGGAGGTCGCTCCCTTGCGGACTTCTTTCCAACAAGGCGATGCGCCCATCGGGCAGGAAGGAGGCGCGGCTTCCCTCGCCCCCGAGGATCGCGACGAGCTTGCCGGTGGCACCGTCCCGAAGCTGAAGGGTCTTCCCGGCGCGCAGCAGCCCGCGGTCGGCGGTAGGGCTCACGGTCCAGGTCGTGTGACCCTCAACCGTCTCGAGCATCTCCTCGGAGCTCAGCTTGCCCGTGGCCACGTCCACGTTGGAGATCGAGAGCCTTACCTTGTGCGGGTAGGAGATCTTGGTTCCCCAGAATGAATCGAACCCATAGAGCCGCAAGGAGTGAGGGCCGGAGAAGACCAGGGTCTCCAACAGCCGGAACTTGTCGGGCAGCGGGACGGAGGCAAGCAGTCGTCCGGAGCCGATCTCGGTCACCGTCAGCCGGTCTCCCTTGACCCAGGCAACCATGCGGCCGTCCGCTGACAACGCGAAGGAGGACAGATACCTTGGCAGGGAAACCTGTGTCGGCCGCGGCGACGCGCCCGGCCGCCGGAGGTCCAGCGTCCAAAGGTCCAGATCGGCGGTGCTGCCCCGATCGGACTCCAGCCAGAAGGCTCGCCGCCCGTCCGCGGAGAAGCGCACAAAAGGTTCTGGCCCAAATCCCCAGGAGGCGAGACCGAATCCGGCGCGGACAAAGCGGCCGGAGCCCGCGTCGAGAAGGAACCCGGGAAGATAGGCGCCGCGATGCGCAGCCCGGCCATAGAGGGCGATCCAGGAGCCGGCCGGGGCTGCCACCACGCCTTCAACGCTGACCAGGTCTTGCGGCGAGGGGGACTCGAACCACCGGGTGTAGCCGGCGAGAACGATTGCCGCCGGCAGCAGAGCGCTCCAGAGAACGAGGGACAGGATGCGATGTCCCCGATGCAGGTCGGTGCGCCCGCGGCTCACCTGCGCGGCGCCAGCCGCCAGCAATGCCACCAATGTCACGGCGCCCATCACCATCTCGATGTTTTGGAGCAGAGTGATCTGCGGCGCGGCCGTCCGCCCGAGGCGCGCCCAGAGCAGGCCCCCTGCCCAATCCCGAATCAGGATTTGCAGGCAGATAAAGGCGACGGCCGAGGTCACGCTCAACACGGCCAGATCGAGGAGAAGCCAGGGGGAGCGAGAACGAAGCATGACGCTGGCGGCATTGGCTGCGGCGACAGCGAGCAGGAGAGCGCCCAGCCACCCCAGGGCGAGCTCCGGGCGGCTCAGGGACGGCCCCAGGGTCGTGTCCCAGTAGCCGCTTGGATCGGGGAGACCGCCGAGAAGCGAGGTGGGTAGGAGAACGAGGACTCCCGCTCCTACCGCCAGCGCCGCGGCCGCCGCCAACTTACCGGCCCAGATCGCCCCACCCGAGAGCGGTCGGGCGAAGTAGAAGCCGAGCCGGCGCTCGCCCAGATCGCGGGCGATCACCGAACCCCCCAGCAGCACCGCGAGGACGAAGCTGACGATGAGGGCGAGGCCCAGAGCGACGCCGCTCCGCAGCACGGGCGGGGGCGCCGCGGGCATTCCCGGCAGCAGCGGCGCCGCCAATGGCACGAGCCCCAGGACGAAGGCTGCCAAGGGGAGCAGCCTACGCTCCACGATTTCACGCTCGAAGACCGCGGCAAAGCCTTTCATCGCCCCGCCTCCCCTGGCTCGCCGGTGAGGGCGATGAAGATCTCCTCCAAGGTGAGGGCAGAGACCTCAAGCCCATCCGGCCCCATCGCGCCCAATCGCTCTTCGTCGTAGTGGGCGACCACCGCCTCGATTCCCCAGCCGCGGGCCGCCACCGCCACCGGCGCCAGGGCCTCCAACCGCGGCGCGCGCTCCGCAGACGGAAAGCTCAGGCGGCGGAAACGCTGCTTGAGCGTCTCCATCTCCTCGTCCAGGACGAGCTTCCCATTCCGCAGCACGCCCACGCGGTCGGCGATCCTTTCCACTCCGGCGAGGTCGTGAGTGGTGATGAGCACCGTCGATCCGCGGTCCGCCAGCTCGCCGATCAGCTCCTCGAAGACCGCTTTGCGGGCCACGGCGTCGAGGCCCAGAGTGGGATCGTCCAGCACCAGCAGTTGCGGCGCGCTGGCCAACGCCAGGGCGAGAGCCACCTGCCCCCTCTGTCCTTTCGACAGCCGGCCGAAGGGGACCTTCCCGGGAACGCCAAAGCGCTTCAGCCGCGCCTCGACTCCCGCCGCGTCCCAACTCCGATAGAGGCGGGAGCAGAAGCGTGCGATCTGGCGCGCCGTCATGGCGGGAGGCATGTCGGGTTCCTCCGGCACCACACCCACGTTCGTCATGATCGACGCCCTCTTCGTCCAGGCGTCGAGCCCCAGGAGGGAGACGCGGCCGGCAGCCGGGCGCTGCTCTCCCAGCAGGCAGCGGACCAGGGACGACTTCCCCGCCCCGTTGCGGCCGAGCAGGGCGTAAACCGCCCCCTCGGCGACCGTGAGCGAAACGCTATCCAGGGCCAGGCGCTCGCCGTACCGGACCGTCAGACCCTCCACAAGGATTGGGGGAGTCGAATCGATCGCGCTCATTCTTCCTCTCTTTCGGCCTTGCCGTTGCCGTCCTTCAAGCTCCGCCAGGCCGCGTCGAGAACGGCCACGGCCTCCTCGCGGCTGGCGCCCAGCGTCACGGCCACGCTGGCATAGCGCATCGCCTCCTCGCGCAGCCGGTCCGTCCGGAGGGTATCGGAGACCGCCGGCGGTGCCTCGGCGACGAACGTCCCCTCTCCGCGGCGTACGGTGAGAACGCCCGCGTCGGTGAGTCGCTGATAGGCCTTGAAAACCGTGGCGGGATTGACCTGAAGATCGCGCGCAAGGTCGCGCACCGAAGGCACCGCCGCCCCGGACACCAAGGCGCCGCGGGCCACCAGATGCTGAACGCCCTCCTCGATCTGCCGCCAGATCGGCCGGGCGTCATGAGGATCGATGCGCAGGGGAGGCGGCATGGCTTAGTGTACCATGCCAATAATACACCGCGAGAGTGCTCTAACCCCCGCTCTCTATGGAAGCACCATCAAGGAACGCTTTTGCCTGAATCGCGAACAAGTCTTCGATGTCATCCTCCTTCATCCGCGGAAGTCGGGCTCAAGCGGCAACTCCAGGGTATTTCTTGTACAGAAAACTTTCCAGGTCGGCGCGTTCCTGGGCGTGCTCGATGGTGATCGTCACCAATTGGCCGGCCGCGTCGACCTCGATGAGGGTGTTCTCGTCGAGGTCGCGACTGTCGGCCACGTTCGCTTCTTTGAACGTGATTTGCAGCGTGTCGGTGTCCTCGAAGTATTCAACTCTCATCACCGTCCTCCTTGAACCGCCGATCGAAGAACGCGTTGTGAACGGTCTGCCGGTCTTCCAGGAGAACGACTCGGAGGTACCGGCCTTCGGCCTCGTCGATTCGCCCCCACAAGCGAATCCTACCATCTGCCTGGACGTGCTCACGAAGAGGGTTTCTTATCACGCGCTCGATCCATTCAGCGTCAATCTGCTGCCGATCTGGCCGGTCACGGTTGTGGAGGAAGTACTGGGTGAACTTCATCGCAGACCCGTCAGGTCCCCAGCAGCTCCATCACCTTCCCCACCGCCTCCCCCGGCGCCACGAGATGCTTCTCGCGGTCTCGCCGCAGCGACACTTCGACCTTGCCGTCTGCCAGCGATTTGGCGCCAACGGTGACCCGCACGGGGATGCCGATCAAGTCGGCGTCCTTGAACTTGACCCCGGGGCGCTCGTCGCGGTCGTCGAAGAGAACGTCAACGCCTTTCTCCTGGAGCTGGGCGTAGAGCTCCTCGGCCGTGCGCTTGACCTCCGCGTCCTCAGGGTTGAGGGCGAGGAGTAGCACCTCGAAGGGCGCCAGCGGACGGGGCCAGATGATGCCGTCCTTGTCGTGATTCTGTTCGATGGCGGCGGCCACGGTACGGCCGATGCCCAGACCGTAGCAGCCCATGATCATCGGATGGTCGTTGCCCTCTTCGTCCGTGAAGTTGCAGCCCATCTTCTCGGAGTACTTGGTGCCCAGCTTGAAGATGTGGCCCACCTCGATACCGCGGAACAGCACGAGGGTGCCGTCGCAGCGGGGACAAGGATCGCCGCCGGTGACCAGCACCAGGTCGGTCCAGTCGGAGAGGTCGACGTCCCGTCCCCAATTGACGTTGACGTAGTGGGCATCCCCCTTGTTGGCGCCCGTCACGAAGTTCGTGAGGCCGCGGATCGACTCGTCCGCCACGATGGGAATGCCCTTCAATCCCACGGGTCCGGCGAAGCCCACCGGCGCGCCGGTCGCGGCGCGCACCTTCTCCTCGCTGGCGAGCGCCAGGTGCTCGACGTCGAAGTGGTTGAGCAGCTTGACCTCGTTGATCTCGCGGTCGCCGCGGATCAGCGCCGCCACCAGACCCTTCTCGGTCTCATAGATCAGCGTCTTGACCAGCCGCTTCGGCGACACCTTGAGGAAACGCGACACCTCTTCGATGGTGTGCTTGCCCGGCGTCGCCACCTCCGCCATCTCCTGCGGAGGATGAGCCTCGGCTGTGGGATCGACCTTACGGGTTTCAGCTTTCTCGACGTTGGCCGCGTAGCCGCAGGAGGGACACCGGACGACGGCACTCTCGCCCGTGTCGGCCACCACCATGAACTCATGGGAAGCGGAGCCGCCGATGGTGCCGGTGTCCGCCTCGACCATGGTGTAGTCGAGCTGGCAGGCCTCGAAGATCTTGCAGTAGCCGATCCGCATGGCCTCGTAATCCTGATCGAGATGCTCGGGCGAGGCGCCGAACGAGTAGGCGTCCTTCATCAGGAACTCGCGGCCGCGCATCAGGCCGAAACGGGGCCGGATCTCGTCGCGGAACTTGGTCTGGATCTGGTAGAGGTTGAATGGCAGCTGCCGGTAGCTCTTGACGTCCCGCCGCACGGCATCGGTGATGACCTCTTCATGCGTGGGGCCGAAGATGAAGTCCCGCTCGTGCCGGTCCTTGATGCGCAGCAGCTCCTTGCCGTAGCGCTGCCACCGTCCGGACTCCATCCACAGCTCAGCCGGCTGGATGGCGGGCATGGACAGCTCGACGGCGCCGGCCGCGTTCATCTCGCGGCGGACGATGGCCATCAGCTTCTGCAGGCTCCGCCAGCCGAACGGCAGGTAGGTGTAAATGCCGGCCGCGACCTTCTTGATCATGCCGGTGCGCACCATGAGCTGATGGCTGATCACCTCGGCGTCGTTCGGCACCTCGCGGGTGGTGTACAGGTAAAAACGGCTCCAGCGCATCGGCTCCTCCGTTCGGGACCGGATCGACAGCCCCCGAAGGGGCGACATTGTACATGGGATCAGGGACGGGGGCAGGTCTACCGTCCGAGCACTACGTCAATGCCAGCCAACAACATGTCCAGCGGCCGCTGCGTCAGCTTTCCTGCTGGTTTGAGCAGCTGCTGCTTGTCGATGGCCGTAATCAGTGAGACGTTGGCAACCGAGTCCTTCGCCAGCCCGGTCATCCTCGCGGTAAGCATCATATTACCAGGAGCATCCGCCCACTTCAGGTTACTGGTCAGTGGCACACAGATGACTGTACCGATTTGGCTCTGGTTCAATTCGTCGCATTGCACCACGACGACGGGCCGCCGATATCCCGGACCTGATCCGATGGGCTCTCCCAAGTCGGCCCACCAGATCTCACCCTGGATGATTACCACTCGCTCTGCTCTAGGGCTCGGCGGGAAGCTCTACGGGTAAATTCATCGACCTCGGCTCCGACTTCTTCGATAACGCGATTCATCGCTTCAGTGAGCCGGTCGGGCGCATGCCGGGCCACGAACTCTCGCAGGGCCCGACTGTAGAGGGTGCTGCGCGAGGTCTTGAGGTCAGCTGCAAGGCGCTCAGCTTCTTCAAACACGTCGTCGGGAATCGAAACTGCTGTCTTCATACCCGAAGTATAACCGCGCTTGTGCCGCCTATCAAACGCACCAACTTGACGGGATGCCGCCGTCGCCCTACTTCAACCGGCCGCCCCGGCGCGCCCGCTCGATGAGGCGCGTCGAGTCTTTCATGCACTCCATCATCTTCTCTTGCAGCGCCTCGCCGTGCTCGCCCAGGGTGCGGGCGTGGGCAAGCACGCCACGGGCCCGGTCCTCCTCGCCGTGGGCCAGCAGGGCCATGCCCAGGTGGGTCAGGGTGGTGGGCGAGGCGCCCAGCTCGCTCGACTTGGCCAGGAAGTCGATGGCCTTGTCGAACTCCTTGCGCTTGTAGTGCACCCAGCCCAGCGCGGCGAGAGGGAACTGCTTGATCTCGTCTGGCGCCAGGTCCACCGAGCGGCGGGCGAAGTCGAGGGCCTCGTCGAGATCCTCCTCCATCTCCGCCAGGTTGTACGCCATCTCGTAGTAAGCGATGGACTTGGTGAAGTTCGAGTTGCCGTCGCCCAGGAGCCGCTCGCCGATGCG
>Ga0134121_10000486_pt1 | contig 45650 bp, 40 predicted proteins | sample KB301_FD_96463 | JGI IMG/M metagenome (GOLD analysis project Ga0134121, IMG submission 96463) | Terrestrial soil microbial communities without Nitrogen fertilizer from Kellogg Biological Station, Michigan, USA - KB3-0-1 | ecosystem: Environmental > Terrestrial > Soil > Unclassified ...
GAAGTCTGCCGGCGCGTCGCTGCGTAACCCGGGAGCGGGGTAGGACAAAAGATGCTGGACGCAATTCGAGGCCTTATCGACTGGATTCCGCTGGGATTGCCCGCGTTTCTGTTCGTCATAACGGTCATTGTCTTCATCCATGAGCTCGGACATTTTATGGCGATGAAGTATTACCACTACGCCGACGTCAAAATGTTTTTCATTCCGCTGCTGGGCGCCCTCGTTTCCGGCAACAAGCAGAAAATTTCCCGGCGCCAGAGCGCCATCATCACGCTTGCTGGACCGGTTCCCGGGATTGTTTTGGCCATGGTACTGGTGGTGGCAGGAATTAAAACCGGGAACACCTGGATGATCAGAGCTGCCAACATCAGCATATTCATCAACGTCTTCAACCTACTCCCGCTCACGCCGCTCGATGGCGGCCGCCTCATCGACACGCTTTATTTTACTTCACGGGAAAAACTGCACAGCATCTTCAGCGTGGTTTCCATCATCGGTCTCTGCTGCGTGGCCATCTACCTCGAAACCTGGATGCTGCTGCTCATACCGCTGTTCATGATCTCGGATTTGGCAAAGCAGTCGAAGCTGAAAAAAATCAGGACAGCCCTCGACAAAGAAGGCGTCAGCTACAACAAGCCTTACGAAAAATTGTCAGCCGCGGAATACTGGCAGATCAGGACACAAGTGATTTCAACTTTCACGGCGTTCAAAGACATCAGGCCTGAGGTGCGGGAATTTTCAAGCAAGGAAAAGCTGATCATCACGTATGTAAAATCGCTTTATGCTTCGGAGCATATCCACGACCTCACCGTGTTTCAAAAAGCGTTGTTCACTGCAACCTGGATTTTCTTCCTGGTGAGCCCCGTGGTTTATTACATGCTCAGGATTTATTTTGAATGAGGAAATACGTTGTCGAATGAACCTTCCGTAATTCTCTTAACCCATCACCTACCTGTTGCGAAAGCTTTTAGTTAAAGAGTTAAAAATCATTTACACTTATATATATTAATAAAAATATGGAAGTTCACAAACATCCTCATAATGTAATGGAAAAGAAAAAATGGACTGAATATTTGCTGGAGTTTTTTATGTTATTTCTGGCTGTTTATCTTGGTTTTGTTGCAGAAAATATCAGAGAACGTTCTCACGACAAAGAGAAAGCGAAAGACTATATTAGATCTCTATATGAAGATCTTAAAAGTGATACAGCCAATTTGAGCGAACTAATCAATTACGATAAAAAAAAGATAGCTGCACTAATTAAAATACAAAGCTGTTTTAATTTGGTATCTATTAATAGAGAAAACACATCTTGTATGTTCGAATTAGTAAAAAACTCAAAGACTAACAGAAATTTCCAAATTACTGATCGGGCCTTGCGACAACTTTCAAATACAGGCGGATTCCGCTTATTGGATAAAGATGATGTAGACAGCATTATCACTTACGAAAATCTCTATAAGAATTATCAAAACTATGAATCAACAGTTTTTCAAGAGGCACAGAATAATATAAGAAATACATGGAATATGTTAGTTGATTTTAATATTAATTTAAAACTTCCTGGTACTAATCCTTTATTTGAGAAAAGATATCTTGCTGCTTTAACTCAGGATTCTGTCAGTGTTAATACGGAAAGTACTTTACTTTTTTCTAATGACAAGAATTTATTCAACAAATACTTCAATGAATTAGTATTGTATTTAAGAGTTACTTTAGGTCAGCAGATTTTTTTGGAAGAATTAAAAGGAAGGGCCACAGTTCTAATAGAGTTTTATGGGAAGAAGGTAAATTAGTAAGTCTTCTTGTTAATATCCGCCTTATTAAAAACCCTTTTCAAATCTGCGGCTGTTTTCCTAAATATTACTTATTACATATTACATCGCCCTGATCTGCGTTTTGGCTGTTCGTTGTGAATTGTGAATTTTAAATTGTGCCTTTCGACTTCTAACTCTTGACCAAAAAATAATTTGACTTCAACTAAAATACTTTCTAATTTGCCGCCCTTAAACCCATCTAATTTAACTACAACAAATGAAAAAACTTCTTTACATGATGGCTTGTATGGCCCTCACCCTGCAGCTTACGAACTGCAAAAAATCCAGCTCCGATGACGAATCCACTCCGACCGTGAACCAGCTCTGTGACGGCGGCGGAAAAAATGTCTGGCTGCCCCTTGATTCCACCAACCACTGGGATTATGAATACACCATTGCCGGTATTCACCAGGGAAGTCCGACGCTGACTTCCGGCAGCACCACCACGCATGGTGCCCACACCTATCGCCTGGTCAGCGACGACACCCACATGATGTACTTCGATGATTACGAAGTGCGCGAGGATGCGACTACGCACGACATCTACAAGTACAATGACAACAACGGACAGGAATACCTTGAAGTGCCTGCATCGCCCACAGTTGACCAGACCTGGGCGTTGAGTTCCGGCTACTCGCGCAAGATTACCAGTCTCAATGCAAGCGTGTCTACAGGCAGCTGCAACTATACCGGTCTGCTTGAGATGATTGAAATGGATGCAAGCCAGGTGACCGTGCAGACGTATTACTTTAAGAAAGGTCTTGGCATTGTGAAAAAACAATCGCCCGGAGGATTTGGAAATCTTTATGTGCTGACAGGCGTTGGCCTGAAATGATTTTATAGGACATCTTTTAATGATAAAGCCCGGTTAGGTACCGGGTTTTTTATTTGGACACGGAGAAATCCAAGGCAGAATAGACCAATGGCTGCTCCCTCAGCGCCTTCGTGGTGAAAAAAATTAAACGGGTTCTGCTGAGTTATTCCAGCCATACTATTTTCTATCTTGGCTTCTCTATTTTTTCAATATGAAACCCACTGTTCGATTTTTTATTTCCGTCCTGCTCGGCCTTAGCTGCCGCGGCTATGCACAAACTTTTTACAAAACATTTGACGTGGGCGCATATCCCAACGTGGTGACATGCACGGAAAAAATGGATGGAGACTTTTTGCTCCTCATCGAAAGCGAAATTCCTTACACGGATTATTTTTACCTCACAGATCTCAACCCCGCCGGGCAGGTCGTGTGGACAAAGCGTTTGGATTTTCCGCACGATGATGTATTGCCTTTGCAGATGAGAAGCAATGGCGACAGCACATACACCATCCTGATGAATTCTTTTCATAAACCAACATTCACCGACAGGGGTGTGATGCTGCTGAACATCGACGGAAACGCAAACGTGCGTTGGACAAATACGTACGGGGAAAACACAAACGGCAGCTATGAAATACCGTTTAATTTTTCACGCACGGTTTCCGGCGGGTATGTGATCGCTGCACAGCGTGTCATCAACACCAATGCTTATCCAGCCCTGGTTGTTGCCGACAGCGCGGGAAATTTTCTTTGGGGAAAAAGTTATGACCCTTTTCTCCCGACTGTAGGTTCATTTACAGACGTAAACCAGGCGCCCGGCGGAGGCTTCATTGCCTGCGGAGATGCGAAACCTTATGCATTTATTTTGAAAACCGACAGCTCAGGAAATATAGAATGGCTCAGAAACTATCATACCTTGAATGCAGGCGACGTAGACATCTATTCCGTAACCGTCACCAGCGACTCCTGCTTCCTGGCGTATGGACTGCGCACCGGGACGCAAGGCAACACCTTTTTAATGAAGGTGGATGCGAATGGAAATACGCTCTGGCTCACATCGTATAATTTCTATTCCCCGTATCTCAAACCATTCCCTATTTACGAAGCCGGCGGCACGTTCACTTTCCTGAGCAACGTTGCCTATGGACCTAATTCAAATACGACAAGGTTCAACGTCACCAAGGCTGACGCCAACGGCAACCTGATATTCTCCAAGCTTTATCATCCTTCGATGAAGAATGTGATGAGCGACATGCAACTGACAAATTCAAACGGACTCATTGCATCGGGATATGTGGTGGATACGATCACCCTGGACCAGCATGGCTTTTTCATGAAATCGTTCAATGCCGTTACACCGGAATGTCTCATGGACCAAACCTCTTACCTGGACCATCCCGATACGTTCAACATAGATTCAGGATCTGTTTCACTTTCATTTACCGGAGACGCAGTACCTGTGGTAGTGGTGTCGTCTGACAACATCACTGACCACAACCTGTGCGGACCGGTAACCATTGAGGAGACGCTCAACGAAAACTCATTCACACTTGCACCCGATCCGGCCGGTGCAACCATTACGTTATCATTTCTCTCAGATGTGCTCTTGCATGATCCGGTTGTTGTTTCCATCATGGATGTGACGGGACGACTAGTGACTAAAAACTCATACCGCGGACAAAAGAATGTCGTCGTCGATATCTCACTATTGCCTGGCGGGGTTTATTTTTGCAAAGTGGAAATGAATGGAATGAAGATGGCCATTAAAAAAATCGCTGTTTCGAAGTGAGTTTTTCTTTGCTGTCCCCGGGATTCTTTCGCTGGTTTTTGAACCGTTCCCTGATCCGAAATAAATTTACATTTGAGCTTCCAACATCCTGGCTGAACCAACACTATGGAAAAAAAACATGTCCCTTTGCAGAAACACAGGCTGGAAGCATTCAGTGACGGCGTGATTGCCATCGTGATTACGCTCATGATACTGGAAATAAAAATTCCAACCATTCCGGAAAATGCTTCGCCCGGTGAAATCTGGAACACCTGGTTCGAAGCCCTCCCTTTGCTATTTGCCTACATGCTCAGCTTTGTGATGGTGGGCGTATTGTGGGTGAACCATCACCAGTTTTTTCAGCAGGTGAAGGTCATCGACAGGAAGCTGCTCTGGTACAACCTGCATTTGTTGTTCTGGATGTGCATCCTTCCCATCCCCACGGCTTTCTTAGGGTTGCATTTTCAAAGACCTGAAGCCACTGCGTTGTATGGCTTCAACATGCTCATGACAGCTTTTGCCTTTGCCCTCATGCGGGAGTACGTGCACAGGAACGAATACCTGCTGATCGACCATCTTTCTAAAGCGCTGAGGAAAAAACTGCGCCGGAAAATCCTCGCCACCGTATGTCTTTATTTTATTTCGATTTTTACAGGGTACATTTCCATCTATATTTCCCTCGGAATATTTTTGCTGATCATCGTCATTTATTTCATGCCCCAGAATACCGTCATCGAGATCGCTGAGTAAACAATGCATACACAAAATGAAAAAAATTAATTACGGGATAGACGCGCCGCACGTCATCAGAAATCTTTTTATTGCCAGCGCGGCAGGTTTTGCGTTGCCTTTGTTTGTCCCGCTGATAAAAATCGGACCGGTAACCATCGACACCTCAGGATTTATCTGGATGGGAGGAATGTGTGGGCTGATGGCTGCATGGATGCTGCTCTATTCCATGTATGGAAAACTCAGACATCGAGACCGCATCCTGGATATGATTGTTTGGAAGGGCGATGAAATGGTCCTGGACGTAGGCACAGGAAGAGGTCTCCTCGCCATCGGCGCAGCCAAAAGACTGACCACGGGAAAATCAACGGGCATCGACATCTGGAATGCAGAAGACCTGACCAAAAATAAAATGGAAAATACCCTGGACAATGCCGCCCTTGAAGGCGTACAGGATAAAATTGAAATACTGAATGACAATGCCACGCGGATGCACTTTGCTGACAATGCATTCGATGTTGTGATCAGCAATTTATGCCTGCACAACATTTACAATGCTGAAGACAGAAAAAAAGCTTGCAATGAAATTGCCAGGGTCCTGAAAAAAGGAGGCACAGGAATTATTTCTGACTTCCGGCATTTGAAAGAATATGAAAACAATTTTATCCGGTCGGGACTGCAAACGAAAATGTTCCCCGCATCTTATTTCACCACGTTTCCGCCGCTGGGGATTTTGAAAATTATGAAAGCATAAATTCAGCCCTGTTATGAAAACCAGCACTTCAAAAAAATTAAACGACGGCGACACCTGTAAAGTTGTCGCGGGAACACATGCCGGGAAATCAGGCACTGTTAGAGATATACATACCAGCAAAACCGGACACATTACAATTACGGTGGAACAAAAAAACGGAGTCCGTTTTAAAACCCTGGCCAGGAATGTGGTCGTTGAAAAGAGCGGCACGGACAAAAAAAAGGAACAGAAGATTCATGATGACATTGTAAAATACAATGCATCCCAATCAAAAGAGGACAGAGCCATTTGCAATTTACTTTCCGGGGAGATAAGCCGTAGCCTGCCACAGGCAGAAAATAAAATCTGGCATGCACATCCTGTTTGGTTTTTGGATGGCAATCCAGTCGCCGGTTACAGTAAATTGAAAAATTGTATCCGGCTATTGTTCTGGAGCGGACAATCTTTTGAAGAAGAAGCTCTACAAAACGAAGGCACCTTTAAGGCAGCAGAAGCGCGCTTCACTTCGGTGGACGAAATCAAAGTGAAAGATCTGAAACGTTGGCTAAAAAAGTCGAAAGACATTCAATGGGATTACAAAAATTTAATCAAACGCAAAGGCGTTTTGGAAAGATTAAAATAATTTCCCGCTTAGATTATTCCTGCCTTTGAATGATGAAGTTTATGAGCGCATGAATAACATTACCTATTCATTATACGGATCCATCAAACCGCTTGGCTGATATCCGCGCCTGTTCCAGAACTGGGCCGGGTTGACTGAGCCGTCGACTTCATTGCTGTAGAAGATCCCGTCATCTCCGCTCTTCATGGATTTCCTGCAGACCAGCTTTGCCCGCAACTTTGTTTGGAATTCTCCTGCATAAACAGGTGTTGCAAATTCCCAGCAGTGCCGCGGCTCGAGAAACAATTTGTGGTAACTGTTCCCGCACCAGCTGTTCGGGAGATACTCTATGTCCTTCCATGCGCCTGTCCTGTCTTTGGCCTGCATGTTCAGGTAAAGCCTGCAATCCTGGGCATCAAAATAAACGGTGTCAGAAGAAGCATTGGCTACAACCAATTTCATGGCTTCATAATTCCACCACTGTTTTTTCTCGCGCGGGTAGATGCGCACATCCAGCTTCCCGGCTTCATACGGAAAACCTGCGGGGATCATCTTTGAATAATTTCTTGAGCCGCCATGCCCGGTATTCTCTTCGTCTGACATCGAGGACGCATAAAAATATCCGCGGTTCATATAATCGATGTTGAGCACAGGAGGCGGAGTTTTTGCGTCAGCACTTACTTCAGGTTCACGCCAGATCACCTTCCCCGAATAATCAATATAAAGCATCTTCCCGTCCTTCATCGCATAAATGAGCGCATCATCAAAATGATCCATGTCGAGGTCATGGAATTCAGGCTCTACAACTATGTTGTTATGTAAATTATAAAAACCATAGCTGAATGAATAGTCAGGATTCTCTACGCTGATGTCTTTCATGAAAACAATCACGTTGCCGCGCCTGTACGTATCGTGTGCAAGCGAGCCTTTGAGGTTCACCGGTTTCGAAATTGCATTCCCGTTCGTATCAATCGCGCACCATCCGCTGCTTGATTTTACAAAGGCGATGCCGTCACGGAAAGGAGGTGATGGAACGCCGGAGTAAACGTCCTCGAGGTTGATCTCTTCAAAAACGGAATCTCCGACCTGCATCCCGCTTTTATTGATCAGCTTCCATTTCTCATTATCATCCTGTACAAAGGCCCTGTTATTTGCGAAAGGCGTGAGCTTCCTCCAGTGCTTATTGCTGAATAAAATGGTTCCACCGGAATTAATGACGCCCATGTATTCATATTTATGGTCTCCTCCCCATACTTTTATTTTATCCGGGTTCTTCGTATAAATCGATACAACTGACACATCATCATAAAACCCTTCATTGTACCAGTCGAGCTGGTATTTTTTTGATGGTATGACGAAACATTCTTTCCCGCTTCTGTCAATTACAGCTGTCTCTGCGGATTTTTGATTTTTATCTTTGTCATCATACAGTTGAACAATTGCAAAACCGTTCAGGAAAGTCCCGATGCTGTAATAGCGTCCCGGTTCGACGATCCATTTCCCTGTCATGTTAATAAGGCCGGCTTCATAAGAAACTTTATCTTCCTTATCTTCTTTTTTACCCGATGAATTTTTTTCCTTCACTACGACGGCCATTCCGTCGTCAACGGGATCTATGCTGTAATAAATGGTGTCGAGAATGAGTGATCCGTTTCTGTTTATCAGTCCGCATTTTTTAGTCTCAGTGCTCACAACCGCATAATTGCTTTTGCCGAATGATGAAATGCCTTTGAAGCGGTGATCGAAAAGGATGTTCCCGTTTTTACCGATGAAGAACGGCTTTCCATCGAGAAAAACTTTTGCAATTCCTTCTTCAAAAGGCAGCGCAAGGTCAAACATGGGCGCAATCGAAAACTTTCCCGTACTGTCGATGTAGCCATAGGTGCCGTTCAGGCGCACCGGCGCCAGCCCCTCAGTGAACCTGCCCGCATTGAGGAACTTCGGTTCAATAACTGTTTTCCCGGAGTTATCAATGTACCCCCACACTTCACCCACCTTGACAGGGAAGCGGTTCAGGCCCTGAGCACAGAGACCTGCAGCTGCCCCTGAGAGCAGCACCATTAAAATGATCGTTTTCATTTTCGATATTTTTAAGTTGATTGAATCCCTTTGAATAAAAAAAGCCCGATGGACAAGGGGAAAACGGGAGGCACACGATGCAGGTGAAAGAAAAGCAGGATGTTGGAAAACAGCGTGGCATGTGCTAAGGTTTGGCTACTGTTCTGAAAGCATTAACGGAATAACACTTTAAAAATTTTTAAAGTTTACAAATTCCAATCGCCCCGATTGATTTTTACAATGGGGTGATAAAACAGGTCGGCCGCAGCCGGCTGTGTCTTGCGAACCGTTTATGAACGCATGACCGTAAAACCCGGGAACTTATTTATACTTTCGTCGGGAAACATGCCGGCGGCACGAAGACCGGCATCCATTAAAAACTACTACCATGGAAGTCCCGCATCATCAGCAGCCAGTGAAGGAAAAGAAAAGGCTGAGAGAATATTTTTACGAATTCTTTATGCTGTTCATCGCCGTGACAGCCGGCTTTTATGCAGAAAACATCAGGGAAAAATTTGTGGAGAGAAACAAAGAGCATGAATACATGCAATCCATGGTTGCCGATCTGCAACAGGACCTGCTGAACCTGAACAGCGCGGTGACAGAATTAAAACCATTTAGAGAAGGAATGGATTCTCTGGTACAGGTCTGTCACAACAAAAACCTCAACGACAGTGTGCAGGCCGTGCTCTATTCATTGAACCTGCAGTACCTGCGGCTCGTGCCCGTTACGTTTACTGACCGCACTTCCTCGCAGCTGAAAAACTCAGGAAGCATGCGGCTGATCAGAAACAAAATGGTGACAGATTCTATTCTCAATTACTGGCAGCAGATAGATTACTTCAACTATGTTGCTTCACGGCATGAAAACTTCAGGATCAAAGCGCGCGAACTGTCCTTTAAAATTTTTGACTACGGACTTTATAACGTTGACCGCGGTTTTTCCAATTCCAATATTTCCACTACGCGTCCGCAATTGCTTCCCAATGGCCAGGCGTTGTTGATTGAATATGCCAACTTCATCCAGGCCGGCAGGGCAAGTCTTGTCCTCTATTATTATCCCCCGATCGTAAAACTCCGGTCGCAGGCAGAAAACCTGATTGCGCTTATTAAGAAAGAATACGGGATGTAGGTAAGAAGTAATATGTAAGAGGTAACATTTAGAACAGCCAGCAGCCGGGAAGAGGCAGGTAAGAGGTAAAAGATAAGAGGTAATATTTAAAACAGCCAGCAGCCGGAAAGAGGCAGCGCGAAGTAAAATCATACATCGTGCATTGTGCATTGTTCATCGTGCATTGTGAATCGTGCATTTTCCCTATCTTTCCTCTGTCTTATCCCATGGATACACTTATTTACCGCCATACGAGTTTTGAATTCCTGTTTAATGAATGTATTGAATTCATTCGCGAACTGGGCAGGAAGAATATCATTGTGTTGCTGCGTGCGCGCCATGATGAGCATCGTGCACATTCGAGTCCGTACGCTTTTAAGACATCGTTCAGCGGAAGGAGATATTATGAGTTTGAGCGCACCTGTGTCGCCACGGATTCCGGAAATTTCCTGCTGCTGAATGACGGGCAGCGCTTTTCAGGTTTTGTTGAATCCGAAGAAGAGGTTGAGTCGCTTTCTGTTTTCTTTGCCGTACAGTTTGTGCTGGACATCCTGAACAACTACACGCAGGCGGACCACAAACTCCTGGAGGACTACACTTACTTCGCCGACAAGGAAGTTCACTTTTTCGAAAAACTATATCCACTCAGGGATGAAATCGGGGACATCATTGCGAAGCTGAGAATTTCCATTGCAAACCCGGAAGAGGACACACTGAAAACAGAACAACTTCTTCACGAGCTTGTAAAACAATTATTGTTTGATCAACAGCAACTGAAGAGATATATCAGGCAACTTCCGTTTGCAAGGCTGTCCACGAAGATTGAAATCTACAAGCGGCTTGTCCGCGCTAAAGATTACATGGATTCCTGTTTTTCAGAAAACATATCTCTTGCAAAACTGGCCGGCATTGCCTGTATGAGCGAGCATCATTTCCTGCGCCACTTCAAACTTGTCTTCGGCAGCACTCCACATCAGTACCTCACCGTAAGAAGGCTCGAGGAAGCGAAGGTGCTGCTGAAGAAGACAAATTATTCCGTGCTGAAAGTGGTTTCCATGATTGGCTTTGAATGTCCGAGCAATTTCAGCAGGGTGTTTAAGCTATATACTTCCTACACGCCTCGTGGGTATTGAGGACGGGAACAAGTGGGCAGTAGGCTGTAATATGTAATATGTAATATTTGGAGCGGCCAGAAGCAAGAAGCAAGTAGGCAGTAGACAATAGACAATCAACAGCCTTCCACTAATTGCATGCCCCTGTCCACAAAAGGGTGCTTTCCTGGCCAGGAAATTCGCAAATACGCAATAGTCACACATGTCCTTCTTACAATGTTTCCATAGCATTGACAAAATCTTGTCTGGCGCATGGAAAACAAAAAATCCGATCCCGGTGAGGGGAAGTTTCCTTCAGGCATTCCATTTATCATAGGGAATGAAGCGGCAGAGCGTTTTAATTTTTACGGACTAAAAGCGATTCTCACGACTTTTCTGATTACGCAGTTTTTTAATCCTTCAAATAACCCCGCGCTTCAGCAGATGGCCGAGGCGCAAGCCAATGAGAAAACGCACTTATTCAACACACTTTCATATTTCCTGCCGATTGCGGGCGGTCTGCTCGCTGACTGGTTCCTTGGAAAATACAGAACGATACTCTGGCTTTCGCTTATTTATTGCCTGGGCAATGCAATGCTGGCAGGGTTTGTAACGAACCTGCAGGGTTTCATGACAGGCCTTCTACTCATCGCCTGCGGCGCCGGCGGAATTAAGCCTTGCGTTTCTGCCAATGTCGGCGACCAGTTCACGGAGAGCAATAAACATCTGCTTACGAAAGCATTCAGTCTTTTTTACTTCAGCATTAACTTTGGTTCTTTCTTTTCAACACTGCTTATTCCACTGGTGCAATTGCACTACGGCGCGCGTGTGGCATTTGGAATTCCGGGCGTGCTCATGCTCCTTGCTACAATTATTTTCTATAGTGGCAGAAAAAAATATATCCGCGTGCCGCCTTCCGGACCTAAGAAGGAAAATTTCGTCGCCATCAACATCTATGCATTGACGCATACCTCTGCCAAAGAAAAAAACAAACCGCTGCTTGACGTTGCGCTGAAAAAATATCCGAAACCTTCAGTGGATGCAGTAAAAGCCGTGTGGCGCATACTTGCCATCTTTGCTTTCATTCCCGTCTTTTGGGCACTGTACGACCAGAACAGTTCTGAATGGGTGCTGCAGGCAACAAAGCTTGACCTGCACATTTTCGGAATCACATTGCTTGCCCAGCAGGTGCAGGCAGTGAACCCGATTTTGATTCTTGCTTTCGTCCCGCTCTTCAGCTTTGTGCTTTATCCTAGGCTTGAAAAGGCAGGCATTGCAGTTACTCCGCTGCGCAAGATTGCCGCCGGTCTGATTTTAACTGCGCTCTCTTTCATTATTATTTTTTTCTTACAGGTAAGCATTGACCATGGTGGAATGCCCGGCGTCGGCTGGCAGATTCTTGCATACATCATTCTTACCGCTGCTGAAATCCTGATTTCAATAACGGGATTGGAATATGCCTACACGCAGGCGCCTGCTTCCATGAAAAGTACACTCACGGCTTTTTGGCTGCTCACCGTTTCATTGGGCAACCTGTTTGTGACAATGATCAACTCCAGCATTTCTCACCAGGGGTTTTTCTCGAAACTGGAAGGCGCCAATTACTACCTGTTTTTTATCGGGGTGATTACCCTGTTCACCATCGCTTTCATTTTTCTTTCCCGCAGGATGAAGGAGAGGCAGCGGGCAGTAGGCAATAGACAATAGATCAGATAATATAATTTTATGCAGCGTATTAATACTAAGAAATCTCAACCGGCTGTTTCACTTGTGAATTGTAAATTGTGAATTAATAAGTTTCAAACCGGCGTATTGCCTAATATGACCCGTAAACTGTGATTAGTTATCGAATAAAGTCTATTGACCTGTTGCGGGGCGCAGTCATGATCATTATGGCGCTTGACCATTCGCGGGACTATTTTCATTTCGATGCCTTCCTGCACGACCCGCTTGTGCCTGCAACCACTTCTGTACCGTTGTACCTCACAAGGTGGGTTACGCACTTTTGCGCACCCGTATTTGTTTTCCTTGCAGGTACTTCTTCTTTCCTGCAGGGTTTAAGAAAAACTCCGAAGGAGCTGGGAACATTTTTGATCACCAGAGGACTGTGGCTTGTATTTGTCGAAACCTATATCATGTCTTTTGCCTTTACGTTTGATATACACTATGGTTTTATCCTGCTGCAGGTGATCTGGGCAATCGGCGTCAGCTTAATCATCATCGGGGCCATGTTATGGATGCCGTTCAATCTGATTCTTGCAACAGGAATTCTCATTGTGTCAGGACACAACGTGCTTGACTATGCTGAAGCGAATCACCGAGGCGCATTCGGCTTCGCATGGGACCTCGCGCACAGAGGTAATTTCGGAGGGTATGCAGTCGGCGGACACCGCCTGGCCATTTTATATCCTTTCCTGCCATGGACAGGATTGATGATGCTGGGATATTGTTTGGGAAAATTGTTTAAGCCTGACGTTAAGATCGATTATCGAAAAAAAATATTGACGCGGTCGGGCATTGGCCTGATTCTCTTATTTGTTTTTTTGAGAGCAATAAATAGGTACGGAGATCCTCATCCATGGACCACACAACAAAATCTTCTGCTCACATTTTTATCATTCATGAATGTAAGCAAGTATCCTCCTTCTCTTTTGTTCCTGTGCATTACGATCGGCCCTGCATTACTTTTTCTTTCCGGGTTTGAATCTGTGAAGAACAGGCTGTCAGAAATAATTACGGTGTATGGCAGGGTTCCGTTTCTCTATTACGTGCTTCATTTTTACATCCTCCATTTCATCAGCGGCATTTTCTTTTTCATCCGTGGGCATGCATTTAGTGAAGGGTTAAAAGGCGTGCCGAATTTTCCTTTCCGGTTTCTTATTGCCGGGGAAGGCATTCACCTGTGGCAGGTATACATCGTTTGGATGGCTGTGGTGGTTGCGCTGTATCCCGTTTGTAAATGGTTCAGCGATTACAAGATGAACCACAAAAAATGGTGGTTAAGCTATTTGTGATTTTACACAAATGATGGGCTTTTTAAATTATGCATTGTCCATTGTGATCCCGATAGCTATCGGGAGTGTATCGTGCATTATGAATTGTGCATTATGAATCGTGAATTGTGAATTGTCCATCATGTTCCTTCATTTCTCCATCTGATTTTAGCGGAGAAAAAGTTGTTTTGCAAAAAATTTAAACCCCTCATTTTAAATGCAACGTTATTCGAAGACGATACAGATCAGGTGGTCTGACATTGACCAGAACAGGCATGTGCGACACTCGGCATACTATGATTTCGGTGCCATGATCCGGATTGACTTTTTAAGCAGGCATGGACTCACCACTACAAAAATGGAAGAGCTCAATGTAGGCCCTATCCTTTTCAGGGAAGAAGCTATTTTCAGGAAAGAGATCAAGCTTGAAGACCATGTGGATATAGACATTGAGCTGGTGAAATCCACTTCTGACTTTTCCCGGTGGACGCTCAGGCATAACTTCAGAAAGCAGGACGGCTCGCTGGCGGCAGTGGTGGTGATGGACGGCGCATGGATAGACATTGCAAAGCGCAAACTCACCTTTCCCGGAGATTTCGTGCAACACGTTTTTGACTGCATTCCCAAGTCATCGGATTATACCGTGATGCACCAGGCGCTGGGTGCGTCGGTGAATTGATGGAAGGTGGGAGATAATAGACAGTAGGCAATAGGCAACAAGCAAGCGAATAAAGTTATCTCTGAACCGGGATTGTTATTTATCCCGCTTATTGCATGAGGGTTTTTTTTCAGACAGCAGGTAATATTGCTGTTCATTTAACGCATTAACTCATGCAAGCCTACATCGATCAGCTCCTGGAAGATATCAGGAATGCGCAGCGGGAAGAATCTCCGGCAGAAGAAAATATTCCTTCCCGGGCTAAATCATTTGAAGATGACTTTGAAGAAATTGAACGTTGGATGGAACATGAGCCGTCGCAAACATTCAGCTATTACTGCGGACTGGAAAAGGTGCAATTCCCGCCTGCAGAAAGGCTCACCATAAAACAAATGAGACAAATCAATAAAGCATTCGAGTATCTTTTGTTCACCTGGAATTTAGGCGCTGATATTCCCAAAAAAATTCCTGTTGCCAGGCGGTATACATTTCTCGTAAGTGTGCTCGACGAAAAAACCGACATCGTCAGCAGCGGGCAGATGATTTTTGATTTCTGTACGTGCGATCCCGGGTCCTGTCCTTTCGAAGAACATTGCGCCTGCAAAGATTTCGAATTTGACAAACACGATAAGAAAAAAGATTCTCCTACTCCTTTGTAAACCTGCCACGGAATGTTTTAGAGTCAGCAGATATTTCCACCAAATATAATCCGGACGGAAGATTTGAAACCTGAATGACAGTCTCTTGCTCCTGGCCCCGGGCTTCTTGCCGGACAGCCATAACCAGCTCTCCGAGCATATTGTAAATCGAAATCTCTACGGCTGTTCCCATTGTGAATCTTGCATCGTGAATCGTACATTTGTCTATTACCGGATTCGGAACGAGAATTAATGCCTCGCCTTGAGGGAGGATGGGAGGGGCGGCTGCTAATACGTTGAAGATTACGGCCTCTACTTCGCACCCATTCACATCCGTGGCCACCACATTGTAATCACCGCTTGCAGGCGCAACATAAATATAATTGGTTGCCCCGCTGATCACATTTCCATTGTAGTACCACTGGTAAGTCGTAGCACCGGGGTTTGCAATCAACGTGTCTGCGTGCTGAATGATACCCTGCGGAGGAGGCTGCGGGTACACGTTGATATCGAAGCTGATGGTATCATTGCCGTTTGCGCTGGCCGCAACAAGCGTGACCTGGTAGCTGCCGGGCGTCGCATAGCAGATGCCGGCAGGATTGATATCAGTGCTCGATGCAACTGATGCACCCTGGAAAGTCCACTGATATGATGAAGCGTTCTGCGAAAGATTTATAAAATCCACACAGGTTCCGGGACAAATGCTGTCGGGTGCAGAGAAAGCTGCAACAGGCACTGCCGAACTAAAACATGTCAGCTTGAAAAATACAGGCTGGTCAGCAATGCTGTTCACTTTCACCGGTCCATACACTCCAGGTGTAGTAGGAAAATCCTGTGAGTGAGAAGTGGAACTGATGCAGATCGTGTCGTTGTTGCCGCCATGGTCGATCAAAGAAATTCTCGGCGACGGATAATCATAAAAGCTGCCCGAATAGTCTGCATCACTTCCTCCGATATACGTTGCGCCACCGCAACCATAACCCGTGCCGCTTGCATTGATGTGAACGGCAAAGAAATCATAAGAGCCGGCATTCGTTGTCTGCATTGCTCCTGCTGAAACGGGGAATGAATCCTGCGTGATGCCGGTCACGTAAGCTTCGCCGGCAGAGTTTACGGCAATGCCTGTTCCTACATCTCCCCAATAACCTCCGAGGAAAGTTGAATACACCAATGCGCTACCGGTGGAATTCAGACGCACTGCAAATACATCCGTGCCGTTGTTTCCACCATGCACCGGTTGCAATGCCCCCGCTGTTATGGGGAAAGCAAAAGTATTGGTAGAACCTGCAATGAATGCATCACCGGTTGCCGCATCGATGGCAATTGCGCTTGCAGTTCCCGGAGCCAGATATGTTGAGTAGTCGAGCGATACAGGCGTGGTGGCGCTCAGCTTTGTTACAAACGACATGATATTGTCCTGGCCTGTATTATATACTGAACTATAAACGCCCGCTGTAGTCGGATACACGGGTGCGCCGAAACCTGAGCCCATGGTCCCCGTGATAAATGCATTGCCTGCACTGTTCACTGCAATACTTCTCCCCTGGCAATAAGAGAACGCTCCGCCGCCGATCCTGGTAGAATAAATCAAGCTGTTGTTGCCGCTCTGGCTGATGTCAAACTTCGAGACAAAAACATCGGCATCTCCGGTTGGAAATGCATTTGTTGCTTTCGTCGGAAAATTTCCTGTGGATGTGCTGCCCGTGACATAAGCAATTCCTGTCGCGCCTAATGCAATGCCGTAACCTGTTTCACTTCCTGTTCCCCCGAGAAAAGAAGAATATACCAGGCCTGTGCCGTTTGGATTCAGCACCGTCAAAAATGCATCACTGCCGGCGTCATGCACCGGCTGAAATGCGTTGGCCGTTGAAGGATAGTTGGTGACCCCGGTAATATTCAAATCCACGATGCCCGTCACATAAGCTCTCCCTGAATCATCCACCGCAATGGCCACGCCATGCTCTGTAGAATTACCCGGCAGGTAAGTGCTGTACAACATGGTGGTGCCGTCACTTGAAAACTTCGCTACAAAAATATCAGGGTACACACCGCCGGGACCCGAATAAGCGCCTGGTGTTATCGGGAATGTATTGTCCACCATTCCTGTGAGGTATACGTTTCCGTCTTTGTCCATAGCATTCCCGAAACAGTAGTTCTCATTGTTGCTGGTTCCGGTTGCTTTCGTATAGGAGCTCCACACCATCTCAAACAACGGGTCAATGATCAGATCATAGTTTTTATTATAATCCTGGTCTGCGCGAAAACCATATATGCTGTCGTTGACGATGGAATAATTTATGTTCACGAATTGTTTTTTTCCATTGATCATCTGCCAGGCCACCGGGGATTTCTGCTGCTGGACATTTCCCGGTGTGGTGATCACAAGTTCGCCATTAGAACCGAGTGAGAGTTTATTTATTCCTTCATAATATGCTTTTATGGTATTGATATCCCCTCCGCCATGCACGATGTAATCATACTTCAGCTCGTTCCCGTTACCGTAAAATATCAAATCAACTTTTTCAAAAACAGACTCGTATTTCAGCTTGTCATATTCTTCGGGATGGATCACCCATTTCGCGGGATCATTTCCGGAGAGGTAAGAGATGACACTTGTCCGTTCGCCTGCTCCGGAGATTTTTAAGTTTTTGTGCGGGTTGATAAATTTCAGGTTCCACACCATGTAAGGGTGGTCTTCTGTTCCATCTGCATTTTCAATTTCTTCACCTGACTGGCCAAAGCTCAGGCCGTCGTTCAGAAAATACACATTCGTTGAAGTGGATGTTCCCTGGTACAGAATTTCTTTTTGCCACTGCCCCTTGTTCTTTAAAAAAGTTACGGGCGATGGGGCAGGCCTGTCAAACGCCCATGCGGCGGCGGAATCCAGCAGGATAAGTGTTAACAGCAGTCTCCAAAAATTAGTTTTCATATTGAGATATTTTTAGTTTTTGAACGAGTCCTTATTTTTTAAAAAAGAAATGCCATTCGCCTCATATTGCTTTGGCCAGGTTGATTTTCTTCTCCGCAAAATAAACCGGCGCGGGGTTGCAGAAAGATGACATAGGTCAGCATACGGGGTGATATTCATCACCATTCAAAATTGATTTCACCTGAAAAGTCATTCTTCGCTTTAGTTAAAACGGATCAGGCATGGGAATGCAACCATTACGGCATTGAAGTAATTAGTAGATGCAGGCCTTTCTAAGTTGTCAGTGGCACATTTTTTCATGCCACCGTGCAAATGAATCCTCCTCGCCCTATCCTCCGCATACTCCTCATTGAGGATGATCTTGACGATGCCATGTTTTTTAAAGATGCATTGGCCGAAATAGAGCTCCAAACGAAACTGCAGATCATTACCCGGTGTGATAGTATTCTTGAACATGTTGGTCATGACCCCGAAAATCTCCACCATATTATTTTTCTCGACCTGAACATGCCATTGGTAAGTGGCCATGTATGCCTGCGGGAGATCCGGAAGGATCATCGGCTCGATGCTATACCGGTTATCATTTATTCTACTTCCGCCATCAAAAGCGAAGTGGACGATACTTTTCACGGAGGCGCCAGCATGTACCTGCAAAAACCTTCAAGCTTTCAGTTGCTCGTCATTGCGTTGAATAAAATCCTGCGGATAGACTGGAAAAATTTCACCGGACGTGACAGAGACAATTTTGTGTACAAACATGCATTGGTTTCTTCAGGCAAAAGCATTTTTTCCTGATTTCGGAATTTACTGCATGATACTTTCAAATTGAGGCGGGTAAGGATGCCTTAGCAGGCTGCCTTCCGGGATCAGAGGGTAGATTTCTTCCAGCGTTTTAATTTCATTGTCTCCTGTTCTCCTGCAGATCAAAGAACGGTTCATTTCTCCGACATGGTGTAAGCCGCCGGCAATGAGCATATCCTTGACTGCTGCGATCGTGTGTCGGTGGTAATTGTAAATTTTTATTTTTTTGTCTTCGGGGACCAACCCTTGTATCAAATCCTCATTCATTGTCGTAATACCCGTCGGACAAGTGTCCCTGTCGCATTGCAATGCCTGCACACATCCCAGCGCGAACATCATTCCACGCGCACTATAACAGGCATCGGCCCCCAGGGCAAGGTACCGGACGATGTGAAAAGCAGAAGTGATTTTCCCGCTTACGAAAAGCCTGATGTTTTTCTTCAAACCAAATCCTGTCAGCGCGTTGCAGACAAATGGAACTGCATCTTCAAGCGGCATTCCCACGCGGTTTGCGCTTTCAAAATGTGCAGCGCCCGTACCTCCTTCCGCACCGTCAATTGTAATAAAATCCGGTACGATGCCTGTTTCAAGCATGGCTCTGCACATATCAATCACTTCGCGACGTTGTCCGAGACAAAATTTATAGCCCACAGGTTTTCCGCCTGATGCATCCCTCACTTTTTTTATGAAGTGCATCAGCTCCACCGCATTCTTAAACTCAGAATGTCCCGCGGGAGAAATTACCATGACCCCTGGTTCTATGTCCCGGATGCGAGCCACTTCTTTGGTTACTTTCTTCCCCGGAAGTATGGCGCCGTATCCCGGTTTTGCACCCTGGGATATTTTTATCTCCGTCATTTTTACCTGGGGCGTCTTTGCCTTGCGCTCAAATTCCTTTTCATCGAAATGCCCCTCTTTATCGCGGCATCCGAAATACGCGGTACCGAACTGGAAAATAACATCTCCTCCATAATGAAGGTGATAATCTGTGAGTCCTCCCTCGCCGGTATTGGAGGCAAAATTTCCAAGCCTCGCTCCTCCGTTCAATGCCATCGTGGCATTCCTGCTAATGGATCCATAGCTCATGCCACCGACATTTAAAATGGAACAGGAGTAGGGCTGCGTGCAATCTTTTCCTCCTACAAGAACCCGCAGGTCTTCCTTAATTTCTTCAGCGGGATGGTTGCTGTGAAGCATCCACTCATATCCTGACTCGTAATAGTCATACCGCGTTCCGAATGCCACCGTCTGTTGCCTGTCTTCCGCGCGGCGATAAACAATTTCGCGTTGAATGCGGTCGAAGGGTCGTATCTGCAGCTCGTTTTCGAAAATCCAATCCTGCAATAGCTCACGGTTGTTCACAAGCAATTGCTTGATGTGCCCGGCGACAGGAAAATTCCTGTTTACGTTATTCTCCTTTTGAAGGCAATCATAAATACCTGTAACAGCGTACGGAATGAAGAGAATAAGCAAGAGAAGATAATATGGCGAAAATAAATAACTGAGCAGAAAGGTGAGGGCAAATAAAAAAAGGACACTGAAATAAAAAACCCTTCTCAATGATTTCATTTTTTTTGATGTTCAAAATTAAAAGAGCTTTTTGCTTCACTTCTGCGGAATCCCGCAACCTTGCGCTTGCTGACCGTCATTGTTTTATCAGTGCCTCAGAATGATGGACATGACAATAAATGTTGCTGTTACATAAAGCAATGTAAAAATGCCTGCAGGCCCGCTGTCGCCAACAAATTCTTCCAATAACTTTTTCATTTCAGAAATATTATATTCAAAACTGACAAAAATAACATGCCAGTATCGTCGGAAAGGAGTTGCAAATCAATAGGTCAATCCCTTTATGGGAATAGGGAAAACGAGGTATTCCAGCAGGCTCTGGTGGGCATGTGCTACGTGTTCTTTGTAGCCCTGCATGCTTTGATGGAGCGCCCTCGAAAAGTCAGTTCCCAGCTCAACAAGAATTTTTTCGAGTCCGGCCAGCTCCAGTCTGATGGCGTGCTCACGCTCTTTTTTCTTTTTCGGAAGACGGCTGTCAAGTTCACTGATGTTTGTTTCAATTCTTTTTTCTGCATCCCCGAAAAAATCTTTCAGCAAAGGGTCGCTGGAAAAAGTTTTGATGTGGGCAAATTCAACCGCAGATTTTCTTTCCTCCTCATCGATGCCGTTGTTATGATAGGTAGCCGCCAGCAGGGAAATATACGCCGGGAATTTCAGCAGCGCTTCTCTTTTATTTTCAGGAAGATTCTGATAAGTTGTCATCACAAAACAAAAGTTGATCGCAACTCAAATAAAAAATCATTCCTTTTGTACTCCTGGAATAGTTAACCCCGGCAGTACGATCATTACTTCTGCGGCGGGGGCGTATTGTTCCCTCCGTCCACCACAAATTTCCATTTTCCGTCTGCTTGTTTTTTCCAGATCGTATAATAGTTGCCGTAGTAGGTGGAATCTTTTGCAACGAACTTCCAATTGCCCAACGTGTAGCCGATTTCCCCCGACATCGAAGCTTCCGCTTTATAGGGCTCCCAGGTAATGGCAGTTATTTCATTCTTCGCGGCCCAGTATTTTGCAAGCGCAGCTTTGCCGATGACGGGAAATTCTCCTTCTGAGGGTTTTACCACACTGTCGTCGGCATAGGCCAGCAACGCTTTGTGAAAACCTTCCTTCGCCGCCATGTCGCTCATGGCAAGGTCGGCGCTGATGATTTCTTTTTTCGACCGGTTGCTTATATCGGTCTGCTTTGGTAAGCAGGCGGAGAATAAAATGATTGCTGCAATTATTTTTTTCATGGCGACGTTCAATTTTATTGAATAATCAGTTTAGATATCCATTGTTTATTAAGGGCCGTTACTTTAACAATATAAATTCCAGGCTGAATATTTTCAATATGAACTTCGACCTCGGGTTTTGATTGACTGGAAGTATTTTCTTCATGAATTATCTTCCCGAAAATGTCGGCTATTTCAATTTTGGATTCCCTGTTTAATTTTTCCAGCTGAAGGAAGAACGAATTATGAGAGGGATTCGGATAAACCATAAGTGAATGTGATTCTACTTCATTCAAAGCAAGGCTGGAGCAAATCGTGTTCATGCTTCCTCCGTTCCCAACGGCATTGACGCATTGATTTGCATTGGTATTTACAGGAATGGCATTGGTTCCAAAGTTATATACCTGGATTTGAGGGTTGCTGATTATTGTCCCGGGGTTATTGGTATTGCAAAAGCTGTTTCCAGAAGAATCCGTTTTGAGAATATAAAACAAATCATTTCCGTATAGCCCTCCCATAACATATCCATGATCTGTGCTCTCGATAGCACACAGCCCTTCCTGGTGCAAGGAATCCCCAAAAGATTTTGTCCAGAGTGTATCGCCGGCACTATTGACCCTCACCAGGTAAGCATCTCCGGCACCCTGCCCCGTATAATTTGTAAAACCTGCAGCGATAATGCCGTTTCCGAAAGCCGGGCTTACCATATAAAAGTAATCAAAGCCTATGGTACCATAGAGTTTTACCCACGAAATATTTCCCAGGGAATCCGTTCTCAAAATAAACCCATTCACATCCGTTGTATTGTAGGCAGAAATTCCAGCAACAAAATATCCATGATCAGGAGCTTCGATGATACTGTAGGGACATTGGAGAGGCCCTCCATACGTTTTCGTCCAGAGCGTATCGCCTAGGCTGTCCGTCCTGACCAGGAAAACCGCAGTGCCCATGTAGCAACCGGCAACGATATATCCGCCATCCTGTGTTTGCTGAACGTATGTCCCAAAATCTTCATAAGAGTCTCCAATGGATTTGGACCAGAGTACATTTCCTGCTGAATCGATCTTCAGCAAATAAACTTCCTCGCGCATGCTTCCCCAGACCATCGACGAGCCGGTAATGATATATCCGCCGTCATTTGTGAGACTGATGCATTTTGCGCTGCAGTCGTCATTTGCATCATATGTTTTTGACCAGACTAAATTTCCGTCAACATCCGTTTTGATCACATACACATGATTATGCGCGATGCCAAAACGCTGGGTGTAGCCTGCAATAATGAATCCGCTGTCCAACGTTTGTACAACTGAATTTCCATAATCAACACCTGTGTCACCATATGTTTTCGCCCAAAGCAGGCTTCCATTGTTGTCCATTTTCATTAAGCAGACATCAGCGTTTCCGGCACCGGATGCAGTTGTTGAGCCAACAAAAACAAATTCTCCATCATAAGCGGGGGCGCAGGACCAAATAAATCCGGAACCAGAAGCGTAAGTTTCCTGGAATGTGGATTGGCAGAATGCAGCCATCTGGCTAATTACAGATGTAAAAGCAACGAAAAATAAAGCCCGTTTCATCAATTTCAGTTTTTGAATTGGCTTGAAAACAGTCAAAGTTAATTAATCCCGTCAGGCCTGCACCGGCGACTGCGTAATGTCCCCGAACTCAAATTGCATTTCATTCAGCTTGCGGTACAAACCATTGTGACTCATCAGTTCACTGTGCGTTCCGCTTTCACTCACCACGCCTTTGTCTATCAACACAATTTTATCAGCGCTTCTGATGGTGGAAAGCCGGTGGGCAATTACAAAAGACGTGCGGCCTTTCATGAGGTTTTCCAATGCATCCTGCACCAGTGCTTCGCTCTCGCTGTCAAGTGACGACGTGGCTTCATCCAGAATTAAAATGGCCGGATCCTTTAATATGGCGCGCGCGATGGCAATGCGCTGCCGTTGTCCGCCGCTGAGTTTAATGCCCCTTTCGCCCACGATGGTTTCGTATTGTTCAGGGAAGCGTTCCACGAATTCACTGGCATGTGCTTTTTTCGCTGCGGATAGAATTTCTTCGTCGGTGGCGCCCGGTTTTCCATAGGCAATATTTTCTTTGATGCTGCCACCGAATAATATCACGTCCTGCGGTACAAATGCCATCTGCATGCGCAACTGCGACAATGGAAATTCCGCGGACGGTCGTTCATCAAAATAAATTGTTCCGGCATCAGGCTCATAGAACCGTAGCAGCATGGATGCAATCGTGCTTTTGCCCGCACCACTGGGTCCGACGATCGCAATCTGCTGCCCGTTGGAAGCAGACAACGAAATGTCTTTCAGCACCGGTACGTCTTTGCGGCTGGGATAACTGAATGCAACATGATCGAAGCGTACACTTCCCTTCAGCTGGAAGCCGGGATCAACCGTTGCCTGCTTCAATTCAACTGCTTCCCCTTCGCTGCGGAGGATTTCGCGGATGCTTTGCGTAGCACCGAGCGTTTTTTGCAGTTGCCCGAACATGTCAGCAAACCCCGCAAACGTTCCGCCCACGAACATGGAAAATATCACAAACATGGTGAGGGATCCGATCGTGAGCTGCCCGCTCTGTATCATTCCCGCGCCGAACCACATTACAAATGCAATGGCGCCGAAGACGCTGAAGATCATGAATGAAACAAATGCACCGCGGTAACGTGCATTGCTGATGGCCGTGTTTACGACGGCGTAAATGCTTTTTACATACCGGCCGATTTCATAAAATTCGCTCGTGAATGCTTTCACGATGGAGATGCCCTGGAATGTTTCCTGCACAATCGTTCCGCTTTCCGCCAGCTGATCCTGTGCCTTGCGCGCCATTTTCCTGATGCGCATGCCGAACACGACTGCAAGCACGGCAATCACAGGAACTACTGCAAGCATGACCAGTGCCAGCTTCGTGCTGATCCAGAAAATAAATCCAAGGCCGATGATGAGCGTAAAAATTCCGCGCAGGAATTCTGCGAGCGTAAATGAAATCGCATCCTGTATCTGGGAGAGGTCGGACGAAATACGGTTGCTGAGTTCGCCGACTCTTTTCTCTGTAAAATAACTCATGGGCATGCTCAGCAGTTTGCTGTACACATCCCTGCGCATGTCTGCCAGCGACTTCTCTCCCACTTCCGTAAGCAGGTAAACGCGCAGAAAAGAAAATACTGTTTGCACGCTGAGCTGTAAAAAAATAAGCAGCAGCGTCGTGTTCAGGCTCCAGTGTATGGCCTGCAGTCCGAAATTAAATTGCTGACTGATGTTGGTTGCGCCCGTTAACGCTGCGCCGGGTGAAGCAGCATCGATCATTTTCCCGAGGAAGAGCGGGAACAGGCTGGTGGTAAAAGCAGAGAGCGCAATGCAGACGAGGCTCAGGATAAACCTGCCACGGTAAGGTTTCAGGTAAGTGAAAAGCACCAGCGCCTGCCGCAAACTTTCCCTCGAGATTTTTACTTTCGGAGTTTCGGCTTTTTGCTTTCCGTTGCTGGTGTAATTATTTCTTCCGCGGGCCATTCCGTGTTCAATATTGAGAACGCAAGATTAAGGGATTATTCCAGAGTTGGAAAATCAGTACAATGATCGGTAGTGGTACCGTTTGAAATCTTTGCGAACCTCTGCGTGAATTAGCTCCGCGTTCTCTGCGGTTTCTGTATTTAGCAGCCTTTTAACGCAACCTGCGCAAAGAATCAGCCCGCAAAGCACAATAAGAGAGGTACATATTTTTGAAACTGTACCTCTACCAATGATCTGTTTCAAACGCGGGATTCCCCATTCCCTTTAGCAAACACAGATAGTTACAATCCATTCGTACTTAATTACCCAGTCGCCTAATCACATCGTCAAATCATCACTTTGAGAAGGACGATGTTGTCTCAATAATATTGTGTGTTGTCGGAACACCAAGTTACGCTCTCATCATCTTCCCCGCTTCATTCAGCATGGCATTGATTTTCTCCGTGGTAGACGGCTTTGTAAAAAATCCGGAAACTTGTGCCTTTTCAGCCTTGTCCCTGTCCCCAGGATGTTCCTGCGCTGTGTACATGATCACCGGCACCCCTGAAAGAAATTCCGTTTTTTTTACTTCGGCCACAATTTCATGGCCGTCCATGATGGGCATTTTCACGTCCACAAAAATTAAATCGGGGACGGTTGGCAACATAAATTTCAACTGCCGGAGTGCGCTGTAACCGTTTTCAGCGGAAAGACATTGGATTCCGGGATAGACTTTGGCAACGGCCTGGCAGAAAAGCAGCACAAAATCCTCGTTGTCGTCAATGATGAAGATTTTAGACATCGTTAAGCGTGATAGAATGTCCTGCGCTTATAAAAAAGTGTGCCCGTCACGATGAAAAGAATATTCTGCCGTAAAAAAGGCGGGATTGCTCCCGCCCTTCTTATTGCATAGCCTTTTAAAATCCCGTTATCTTTTGATAATTTTTATGGATTGTGTTTCACCGCTGACCGGTTCCTCCTGCATGAACCTCACAAAATAGATTCCTGCAGAAAATCCACTCATGTCAATGCTCAGAGTTTGCGCTTGCTGAGCTTCTGACCGAAATGTTCCGGATGAAACAATTTCTCCAAGCGAACTGACGATATTGTATTCCATTGCAGCAGAATTTTTCCCTGTAAATAAAACGGTGAGCTGCTCCTGCACGGGGTTGTTGTAAAGAATTCTGTAAGGCAATTCATTCTCTTCAATCCCGATACTCATGGAAATGAGATAGACGCCTGATTCGGGAATAAAGCCGCCGTCGCCCACGATGTATTCGAAGAGTACGCCTCCATTGTCGGAGCTGTACCAGAAATAAATGGGGAATGAAAATATTCCGTTATCGAAGTCCACGCGCACCATCAGCACATTTGAATAAGTAGCGTTGGGAAGCTTCAGCGTTCCATTGCCGACGCAGGCGAGGTTGTAATTTCCTACGAAGGAATTATTGCTGGAGAACCAGGTGTCATTATGTACGGTTCCGAGCTGCAACGGGAAAACATATTCAATCTGAGTGTCACTGAATGTATTGATGCCGCTGCTGCTTCCTGAACCCAGCCTTTCCATAATTGAGGAAGTCTTGTTATAATAACTATAGAAAGGATCAGGCATTTCAACCATACAATAGTTGGCGCCTGGAAAGCTGGCTGCATACGGTGTCGCTGCCGGGTTAAGAATCGTGATCTGGAAATTTCCCTGTGCGTTGTCAGGCTGCAGGGTATGGAAATCCCATGTCTTGTTCGCACCCTGTACGGTGGTGTCCACGATGTTAAAGTCAACGGGATGCATGTAATTCATCTGGGCTGTTACGGGGAGCATCTCGGTGCTGAGCAACACCTGTGCTGTAGCCGCATTCAGGGAAAGACCTAAAAAGAGTGTAAAAATTTGCTTCATGCTGTTGGATTTTCCTGCAAGTAACACCATTTATTAAAATAATCCAAAAGTGATTTGAATAATCTTTTTGGATTTTATTTCCCCTGCATTCTCAATTAAAAAGGTATACATTAGCAGGGCAATCCAAAAACGTTTAACAATCAAACATCAACATCATGAAAAAAATTCTACTGGCGTGCACAACGCTGTTCATCATCAGCATTCTTTCCTGTCAGAAAAGCGACAATGAGTCTGCTGAACCCGCAACACAACAGGAAGTTCTTAAAGTAAAACAAAACCCCGCTGACGAACCTGTCGGCACGGCGCTTTCGCAGACTGTGATCGACAAGAAAATAAAAACGACCCTGGAGGCTACGCACGACTTCAGTTGGGAAACGATGAACATCACCTACCTGTGGAGTGCAGCACAATACGGCAACCACGCCGTTGCCATCGGCTACAGGACACTTGACGTTGCCGACATCAGCCCGATCATTCACCAGTTGAAAATAAGAGAAGGCAAATGGAAAGCTGTGCATGACGCAATTATTAACCTCGTGGTTGCTGACGTAAACAAAACCGCTGATCATATAGTGACGGCATCTGAAATCATCGTGGAAGATGATCCTATTCTTCCCATCCTCACATTTACATTGACTGACCGCTCCGCGCTAACACATCTTTACAATCTGGAAAACGTGCGTTACGTTGAGCCGCTTGATTACAACCCGCAGGACAATGAGCTGAGGATTGAGTCAAGTTCGGGCTGCAGCGGTTCTTCTTATGCACTCAACGCCGCCGATTACTCCACTACCACGCCGGCATGCAAAATTCCCTGGAACTACAACAACATGAATATCCCTGCTGCATGGAATACTGCACAAGGCGCGGGAATAAAAATCGGAATCATCGATGCAGGCATCAGTGCCACCCAGCCTTTGCTGAACAGCATGTTTACGAACGGTATGTCTGCAGGCCCCAGGACAGTAACGACTGATTATACCATCGGAAGTTCTGCATTTACAACATGCGCGCACGGTACTTCCATGAGCGGCCTTGCTGCAGGCCCCCGCAACGACCAGGGCGCTGTCAGCGGTGTTGCTTACCTGTCAAGCCTGCACTTTATTCATGCATGCGATGACGTGGTGCTCGATGCATCTGCGGAGAAGACGGGCGTGAAAAATGCGCTGACAAGAATGGGCGACATGGCAGATATCAAAATCATCAGTATGTCAGTAGGAGCTCCGTTTGCAAGCAGTGTTTTAAAAGACGGCGTCACGTATGCGTACAACAAAGGCAAAATGATCCTGGCCGCTGCCGGCACTTCTTTCAGCTGGACAACCTGGTGGGGAGTTATTTATCCTGCAGCATATTCACAGTGCTATGCGGTGACCGGCGTTAATGAAAGCGGCTCAACATGTAATGACTGTCATGACGGAAGCGCGGTAAAATTTACGATCCCGATGGAACGCAACGGCAACACTTCCAGGAACTCGCTTTCGCTGACGCTGAGTACAAACACGCCAAGTTACATCGGCGGAAGTTCTGCAGCCACTGCAACGATGGCAGGCATTGCCGCACTGGTTTGGTCAGTAAAACCTTCGCTGACGCGCCAGCAGGTTTTCGACATCCTGAAAAATACATCACAATATGTGAACATCACTTCCAATCACGGTTATGGAAACCCGAATGCATCGGCGGCTGTTGCGCTGGCGTTGACGTATTGATTGAATCTTAAAAATATCTGGTGAGCTCCGGGGAAAGAAACTTCTCCGGAGTTTTTTTATAAACTTCCCTTGGGAACGGGCCGCTTATGAATGTTCGCGTTTACTTCGCTTGCTGTCTGTCGTTTTACGGTCAATGTAAAAGACAGCGAACAGGCTCAGGCCACAGACTGCAATGATGAGAAAATTGACGGTGTTCATTTCTTGTGTATATAAAAAAATCAAACTGAAGTTACAAAATTACCACCCAAATCTGTTGGAATTGTGGCTTAACGGAAGTATAACATTTTAGTAAAAGCTGCTTTCCCTTGATTGACGGCACTTTCAGACCGATCCCATTTAAAAGTGTAAGATTCTGCTCATTATTTTAAAAGTAATAAATACACACGACATCGAAAATTAAATAATCGCAAATTTTCTTTTCTCATTTGATAAAATAAAGAGCAGGGGAAAAACGACCAACCGAGGGCGTTGCAGTAAGAAGAAATTATTTATGGGCAGGGCGGACTACTTGGATACCCTCCCTCGTCTCCAAAAAGATTTCATTTTCGAAAATCCTGTTCCGCTGAAGAAAATAATGATTAAAATAAGGGCATACACAACCGAAGCTGCGAAAAGTACAGAGTTCATTTGGTTATTAAAGTAAATTGAGTTTGAAGGTGCAAATGTGAGATACGATTTTGAGGTCTGCATGATCCAGAATCCGTACAGTTTCCCAAGAGTAGCTAAAATCATATGCATAAATTTTAATTGCAGAACGTTTCTATTTTTGCACTCACACTTAAAATGAAAAACCCTGCTCACTGGTCGAAGCATGAACTGGATGCACACCTGCAACACGCCGTGGATGTTGAATTCTGGACCATCCCGTTATACCTTACGGCTTTGTATTCCATCAAAGGATTGAAGTCGTTGCGGAAAGAAAATTATCCCGATGCTGCCAAACTCATCCAGTCCGTGGTGATCCAGGAAATGCTGCACCTGGAAATTGTCTGCAACATCTGCAATGCATTGGGATACACGCCCTGCTTTCATCCGCCTCGTTACGATGACAGCAATGACATCCCGTTTATACACCCCAAAAAAGAATTCCTGCCCTCGCCCCTGCATGGTTACGTGTGCAGGCCCGGGGCGTTGAATGAAGAGACGCTCAAACTTTTTTGCGCCATTGAACTGCCGCATGCATACACGCAAATTAATTGGGAAGAACAAAAAACATATCACTCGATAGCCGACATGTACGCAGCGCTCAAGGAAGGTATTCAGCACCTGTGGCATCAGCATTACGCCGGCGCTCAAAACAAAAAACAAAAAAATACTTTTCGCGAGTACCATAACAGGGAAGGAAAAAGTCACGGCTTCAGCCAGGTGATCAATTCGCTGGAAGCAGCCATGAAAGGTATTGACGCTATTGTAGAACAGGGGGAAGGAGCCGACAGCAAACACGTGCCTGCCGATTTTCGTCCGCCAAAGCTGGAAGAGGGAAAAGAATTTGATGCCGGCTGGTTCAAAGGTGAGCTCAGTCATTACCACAAATTCAATACGCTGAGGTATCATCACAAACGACTGCCGGAAGTTTTTAGAGAAATTGCCGGGACCGATGCAACTGGAGAACAGTTAAAGCTGGATGTTACTTACCATTCGTTCCTGGATGAACTGAATAAAAGTTTTGCTTCCGATGGGGAGGGAATGACCAATGAATTCTGGAATGCCATGTTCGCGCTCAGCAATGCCATCATCACTGTTTGGGAAAAGGGAGCGCGGCCGGTATTCAACGCGAAAACAATTGCCGCATAGTATCTTCACTCGATGGTAAACAAACAAGAAAACACGGATTCCTTTCCTGCTTCACCCCGCTGCTTTTGTAGTGGCGATACCGTCAACCTTACAAAATAATTTCCAGGCTCCAGCTCTCCCTCGTGAGCAATCGCGGTTTGATAAATTCCCGCCGGTGCATATACATCCTGAAATATTTTTACGACCCTGCCCATTACATCATACAGGCAGATTTCCACCCGGCCGGGCTGAATCAACATGCATTTCGCAGTCACATTATTCCCTGACGGGTTCGGAAAAACTTCCAGGTGGAAATGCCTTTCAGCCAATTCATCTATTCCGATGGACGGTGAAAAATCAAAATCGGCATACACAGGTAAATGGTCCGCGGCATTGTGCAGGGCGTCGGCAACATTTTGCGGCACGGCTGCGTTGGGCGGCCGGTTAATGGAATCTCCATAGTGCAAGCCGTCATTCCCGACAGGTGTCATGGTTCCATCTTGATAAGTGATCCTTCCCGGCTGGAGCATTGAAGGAGACAACAGCATCAGATCAAAACGGTCGTCCAGTCCGCCCGTGGCGCCACCGCCGAAGCTTCTCACGCGCGGCGATTGCGTGTGGTACCGGCTGTATGCAGCATTGTTCCACACCCCTGTCATAAGGATGGCATCCATAAAATTTCCGGAAAGCCCTGAATCAACCTGCAACAAGCGCTGGTACGCTGCTTCATAGCTTCCGTAAAAATTGAAGTCTCCGCAGATCATAAAATCTGTGCCGGGCGAAAAGGTATCTGTCACTTTACGGATGCTGTCCGTCTCAGCAGCGCGCGCGGCTTCATTGGCTGCGCCTGAAGATGCTTTCAGGTGACAGGAAAAAATATGGATCGTATCATTTGTGGCGATGTGTACGAGGGTGAACTGGTTGACATCACGTAAAGCAGTCTGGATCGGAATATTGCTGATGAACCTGAAGCATGATGTCCGGTAATAAATTCCATTGTCAGTATCATAACCGTTGATGAAAGTTCCGGCGCTGTACTGGTTGCCATTTGCATTCATCACCGAGCCCAGGAAAAATGAAATGCTGTTGCTGGCTGAATTCTCTTGCGTGACGATGATGTCGGGATTTACATGCTGAACCACGGTACGGTAACAAGGCAACCGCGTGGTGGTATCATCCACAAGGTTTGACTGCGAAGGAAAATTGAGCAGGTTCCAAGTCATGATCCGCACAGTGGAATCTGTGCATGAGGATGCCTGTGCCAATAAAGGTGATGCACAAAAAAGCAGCCAGCAAACAATTTTATTCATAGTCTTCGATCTGTCTGATACCGGGTTGCAAATATCCGGATTACGAATGGATGTTTGCTTTAATTGAAATTCTATTTATTGCTTATGTTTGTTGAACAACAAGAACGCCTGTTAATGAATCGGCTTTTCATTTTTATTTTGCTTGCCATTGAGGCTACATTCGCACAGGAATCTGCGACAGAAAGAAAACTTCTTAAAGAAGCGCGTGTAACAAAAGGAGATATTTTCAATCCTGAGGAATTTCAAATTGAGTTGAAAGACCTGGTGATTAGAACAGACATCTACGGACATCTGGTATCCGGAAAGGAAAAAAAATCAGTGGACCTTGGCAAAGGGTTTTTTACCAGCACGATTCACTTCCTTGATGGCGACTCCACTGCCATCCTGTTCTTTGAAATTGCCGATGGCGAAGGAAGCTCGAATGATGTTTATTGCATTGACAAGAAAACCCTGAAAACCATCTGGAGTTCGGTATTACTGAGTTTTAACCTGACTGTTGGGGAGGCCGTAAATGACACGCTGTATTTAAGCGCAGGCGAAAACGCATACGCCATGAGCATTTCCGGAGGCAGCATATTATGGCAAACCCCTGGCCTCTATTTTAATTACGGTTTTAATTCTTTTGACTCTATCGCTATAGACGAAGAAACGATCAGGCTGAAAGGCAAATCTAATTCCGGGGAAAGGGGTGAAATCTTCAGGACAGCAACATTGGAAAAATCAAGCGGAAAAATTTTAGGCGTAAAATAAACCAGCTATCATTTTTATGATGAGAAAATTCTTCGGGTTTGTCCTTGTTGCAGTCCTCTTATTTTCGACTGTTCAATGCAACAGGAATCAGGTTATCGGAACGATTAAATTGATGCCGGACGATCCATTTGCACGTTCGATCATTACCAGTGAAGAATTTATCATCCAGGGAAAGCAAGATGCAATTGTCGAGGGGGAAAAAGGAACTGTACTTGTGTTTCCCAAGGGCTGTTTTATGGATGCCGGTGGAAAAATCGTCGAAGACGACATTCAGGTTGAGCTCGCCGAAGCATTCTCTTTAGAGGATATGCTGCTTTCCAATTTGACAACTACTTCCGACGGCAAACTGCTGGAAACAGGCGGTATGATTTATTTCAATGCACGATCGAATGGCGTGCAGCTTTTCATCAACAAAGACAATCCCGTTCATATTGAAATGCCGGTATCACAAAAGAAACCAGGGATGATGGCTTACAAAGGCAGCAGGGATGAAAAAGGAAATATGAACTGGGTGTCGCCAAAAGAACTCGATAACTATTTAAAAACGGTTGACATCAATAGCCTCGATTTTCTTCCTGGCGGATTTGAATCAGAAGTTGAAAAGGGGCTACCCTACAAAAACCACAAAGTTGTCACACAGGAGCTGGCCGATAGTCTATACTACCAGTTTTCTGTCGGCGAAAAGAATGATTTGCTCAAGGGACTTTCCCCAACAACATACAATGAACCTTATTATAACCGTTCAAAAAAAGTTGTGAAGGGAAAATATACACAAGGTTCTTTTCTCTCCGGGGAAAAAAATTCAAAGCCTGATTCATTGGCTATAAAAGCTGATTGTGGCATTGACCCCGCCATCATTAAAGTGATCAGGTCAGAAAAATATCAGAATACGCTCATTGCAACGAAAGAGTTTGAAGCAAGGTTGAAAGTCATTTTCAAAACATGCAAAACAGAGATCCTGGAAATCTATCTCAACAATCTCGATAAGAATCTATTTGAGCTGGACAGCATGAGTGCAGTTGCCCTTGGCGAAAACAGTTACTTCAACAACTTTATTTCATTCTCCAGGCAGCGTTTGACAAAGGTCAAGGGATCAGATAAAATGATCTCCATGCTCAGAGAATATTTTAAGAAAAGTCTTGACAAGGTAAAATCCGAACTGGCTGGAAACCGCGAAAAACTGTTGGATGATCTGAATCAAAAAAATGAATCATTCCGGAAAACCGCCGATGGGTACAAGGCGCTCTTGTGGAAGAGGGAAAAATACAGGATGCAAACCTATGGATTCAACTGGACAGAAACCGGGTGGATAAATATTGACAAAGGATCAGCAGAAAAGGATTGGAATTCCATACCGCTTCAGATCGTGGCTTCCAATGGCAAAGCGATGGATCGGATTTATACCTATGTTTTTTACACTTCTATCAAAAGTCTGTACCGTCTGAACAGTAATGACCATGAACTTTTTTATCCAGGCAACGAGCAAACGCGCGAAATGCTGATGCCAAAAAATAAGACTGCGGTTGCAGTTGCGATTGGCTATCAGGGCGAGGATCCCTGGCTTGCAGTTAAAGAATTTGAAACAGGAGCCGAACAAAAAGTGACTATTACCCTGGAGCCTTCAACCCCAGGCAAGGTAAGAGATGCTATAAAATATTATGAGCGTTTCGGTGAAGAAAACAAAATCAGTAAAGACGCTGAATTCATGATCAAGATTTACCAGGAAGAGCAGCGGCAAAAAATGCTGCGCAAGGAAACAGATTTTATGTCCCGTTTGCACGACATTGCATTTCCCTGTTGTCAGTTTTTCGATTCGCAGAAAGACACCACATCTGCCGACGCATTTACAACTGACCTGTTTTGAAAAATGCTGCTTTTCAATACGCGCCTTTCTTCTCCAATAACACCACATTTTCCACATGGCTTGTCTGCGGGAACATGTCTACCGGCTGCGATTTGACAAGTTCGTATTGCCCGGACAGATTCCTGATATCGCGCACCTGCGTTACAGGATTGCAGCTGATGTATACGATGCGTGTTGCTCCGCAGTCCAGGAGTTTTTTTATTCCTTCTTTATGCATGCCCGAACGCGGAGGATCAGTAATCACTACATCGGGTTTTCCGTGCAGATCAAAAACTTCTTCCGTAAACGAATCCTTCAGGTCTCCTGCCACAAAAAATGCATTGCCGATGTTGTTCAATGTCGCATTTGTTTTTGCATCTTCAATCGCAGCGGCAGCATTGTCAAAGCCCACCACCCTTTTCGCCAGCTTCGAGACAAAGAGAGCAATTGTTCCTGTGCCGGTATACAAATCATATACTGTTTCTTCGCCGGTGAGTTGCGAAAAACTGCGCGCGATCTTATAAAGTTCAGAAGCCTGCAATGTGTTCGTCTGGTAAAATGAAGCCGGGCCGGTCCGGAAGACGAGGTTCTCCATGTTATATTCAATAAATTTCTCGCCTGCGAAATGAATATGCGGTTCTTCTGACCGCATGCCGTCCTTCCAGGGCCTGATGGTATAATAAAGAGAGGTTAGGCGGGGAAAATTATTCATGAGGTAATTCATCACCGCTGAAATTTTTTCATTTTCATCTTTCGCGAAGCCCACAATTGCCATCGCATTCCCATTATCCCCGAAGCGGATGGTGAGCGACCGCAGAAAACCTTTTTCATGACGCACATCATAAAATGAAAACTCGTTTTGCAGCGAAAATTCACGAAGCGCTTTCATCACTGCCACGGCAAAATCATCTGAAAGAAAACACTCTTCAATGTTCATGATACGGTCGTTGTTCCCCTTTAGTACGAATCCGCCTGCAGGCTGTCTCGGTGTGTGGGTATCTTTAAGCTCTTCAGGCGACATCCAGCGGCGGTTTGAAAAAGTAAAAGTGACGCGGTTACGGAAATATTTTTGCAGGGGAGAAGGAATAATTTTCAGCATTTCAAAATGCTGTGTGTTCAACCTTGAAAATAAATTTTCGACCTGGTGCTGCTTGAAGGTGAGCTGGTCGGCATATCCTATGTTCTGCCACTGGCATCCTCCGCAGTGATTAAAGTGTTTGCAGAACGGTTCAATACGGAGCATTGAGTTTTTCTTCAGCAAAAGAATCTTTCCCGTTGCCAGGGTTTTGTCGCTATGGAATGATTTGATCATCTGCACGTCAGCGACATCTCCCGGGACTCCTTTTTCCACAAAAACTTTTATGTCGCCGTACATTCCGAATGCCCTGCCGTCGCCCGTAAGGCCTGTTATTTCGAAATCGGGAAGGAAGGTGCCGGGCATCGTTGCAAAGAAAATTACATTTGGGGCAGCAAAGAAAGCAAGACAATTTTAACTTTTCGGGGGAACTTTATTTTCAGAATTTTGTTAAGAATGAAAATCTTCCCTATGAAAAAAATCTACCTTTCCTTTTTAATCAGTTCTCTTTTCCTCCCCGTCTTTTCCTCAGCCCAACACGTTCAATGGCTGGAATCAACACCCATCAATTTCAATCTGAACCCCGAGCTTACCGAGCAGCCCATTTTTGTTGCAGGAAATAAAATTTATGCCGCGCGGATGGTAGACTTCGCACTCAATTACGGTGTTCAGATCTTCGGGTCTATGGCCGTTGACCGTTACGATACTTCGGGCGCACTGGTTTGGTCTTTTCCCATGGGACCTAAGGTAGCCGTAGAGAGTATCACCGCCGATGCAACAGGGAATGTTTACATCAGCGGTGGTTACATGGAAACACTTTCTCTAAATGGTTCTGATTCGCTGGTAAACACAGGCGTTGGTTTAAACACCAACCTGTTCCTGCTTTCACTCGACGCACAGGGAGTACTGCGATGGAAAAGAAATGTAACGCTTACGCATGCGGATGCATTCAGCATTCCGGCGCTTACCATTGATCCCCAGAATAACTGCTGGTATGGCTGCGTATTTTTCGACAGCACCACGATTCAGAAACTGGATGCGGCAGGAAATGATTTGCAATCGCACCTCATCCATGGAACAAGAACACTCGGCAATTTCAGTTTTGACCCCGCCGGAAATATGTTTCTTGCGGGCTCAACCGGATTCCTTACGTTGGACATCAACGGATTTTCCGTGAATGTTCCAGAACCATACATGATGTTTGTGGCGAGGATCAATTCCTCCGGAAATACTTCCTGGATACAGCTTGTACATGATGTTACCTTCCAGCTTCCGCGCGTGGCCGCAACAGCAAATGGCGATGCTTACGTGAGCGGTAACCTGATGGACAGTGCGGATTTTGGCACCGTTTCATTCCGCCATCCGCAGTGGGTGTACGATATTTTTCTCACGAAGGTGGACAGTGCAGGAAATTTCAGTTGGGGCGTACAGGTTCCTGAAACACCAAATATCACCGGTGATTTTCAGCGCGGAAAAAATAATTTTATGGATGTGGATGCATCTGGAAATGTATATATCACCGGCACTTTGCGAGGCAGCGTGGATTGGGGTAACGGCGTCATCACCAATTCGGGATCCGTTACCAACTACGGGAGTTCAATCATAAGCTTTGACAACACTGGTACAGCACGGTGGCAGGTTACAGGCACAGCAGCCGCATATATCGCACCTTATTCAATATGTGTAACCAGCCAGGATGAATGTTATTTTTCAGCTTCAATCAGTGGCGCCACAACGTTTGATTCATTGACAACAAACCTGGGAGGGAATTACGCTTTCCTCCTCGGGAAAATAAGCAGGGCAGGATCCACGGGAATCAACCATGTTTTATCAGCAGACGGAATAAAGGTATTTCCAAACCCAGCGAAGGGCAAGTTGGCAGTTAGCAATTGGCAGTCGGCAAAAGGTCCTGTTTCAATTTATAATATGCTTGGTGAAATGATGTTTTCTATTCCGCCCAATAACAAAGGCCAGAATTCGGAAATAACTATTGATGTTTCGGATCTTCCATCAGGAATTTATTTGTTAGACGCCGGAAACGCACGAACCAGGTTTGTTGTTCAGCACTGATTTTTAATGCGTCATTGAATAGAGACCTATGACTTATTGACCTAATGTCTCAATGACGGCTGTTCGAAAGTCCCCCATAGGGGGATTCAGGGGGCCGGCTGTTATTTCCACGCTTTCACAATCAACCCTGTTCCTGTAGGATGTTTCATGTAAGTGTCGAAATAATTCAGCACGAAGGAAACAGGGTAAGCGATCACATAATAAAAAGGAAGGAGGATGAAAAAGAGTTTTGAAATTCCAAGCATCTGGATCGGGTATTTCATCGAAAGGCGCCAGGCAACTTTACCTGGAGCACCATAAGAATAACGCGCTTCCACTTTTGAAAATCCCGCCCTGCGTAATTTATCTTCAATGTCTTTGATGTTATATCCATCCCGAACATGCTCCTCAATGAATGAAGTCTGGTCGTCGCCATGCACGTCGCTGCCTCCCTGGTCGCTGGGTGTAGAGATAATGAGCATGCTGCCCTTTTTCATCGACGCCACAAAATTCCTGAACACCATTTCATCTTCCAGGATGTGTTCCATAACGTCCACGCATACGATGAGGTCGTAGTGATCAGGATTTGAAAACTTCGTGAGGTCTCCGACTTCGAACTTCACATTCCCCGCGCCCATGCTTTGAAAGAATTTATTACAGTCTGCCACCTGTTCATCCTTCACGTCTACAGCAAGGATGCTGCAATTCCTGAATCGTTTTTGAAGCCAGTAAGAATATTGTCCGTATCCCGCGCCTGCATCCAGGATTTGCATAGGCTGCTCTCCGAACACCATACCCCAGGCTCTTAACTCTTTGTGTATGTGCCATGCGCGAAGCAGCAGCAAGTCGAGGAGACTGTAAAATAATTTCCTGAGTCCCGTGGAACGGTTAAACACGTTGCCGAGTGTTCGTTTTATGGGATCGTATTGCATGAATCAGAAGTGAGATATAAGACGTGAGATGTGAGAAAAAAATCAGTTGTCCTTTTGAGGCGGCTGGGAATCCTTTAACAGCTTCTCAATTTTCTCTACGTAATCCAGGGAGTCATCGAGAAAAAATTTGAGCTCAGGGATGATGCGTGCCTGGTGGCGGATGCTGGCACCGAGTCGCTTGCGGATTTCCTTGTTATGTGAATCAATTTCCTTCAATGCTTTTGGTCCGTCAGGCACCCCGAAAATGCTCACATATACTTTTGCGATCCCGAGGTCAGGGCTTACGCGCACATTCGTTACCGTAACGAATGCTTTTCCGTAAAAATCACGTCCATTGCGCTGGAAGATCTCACCGATCTCCTTTTGTATCAGCTTTGAATATTTTTCCTGCCTGGTGCTGTCCATCGCGCGAAGATAGAAAATGAATGGAGAATGGAGGTTTTCGGCTCTTCCCCATCGTGAGGAAACATTCCCGGATATTAAATAAACGCTGCCGATACTCGTTTATATTTGCCGCGTGAAAAACTACTTCCGGCTGCTCAGCAACATTAAGAATTACAAGGGCAATGTAGGGCTGAACATTTTTTTCAATATTCTTTCCGTTGTCTTTTCATTGTTTTCGCTGACGATGATTGCGCCTTTCCTGAACGTGCTTTTCAGCCAGTCATCAAAATACGAGTTGCAACCCTGGAACCTTTCGGTGAAAGTCCTTCTGAACAATTTCAATTACTACCTCTCCGACTACATTTCCGTTCATGGCAAAATAGAGGCGCTGGCCTTGATTTCCGTGATGGTAGTGATCATGTTCTTCCTGAAAAACCTGTTCCGGTACCTCGGACAATTTTTTATTTCCCCGGTCAGGACAGGCATCGTGCGCGACCTCCGGAACAGGATGTATGAAAAAGTGCTGATGCTTCCCTTAAGTTATTTCACGAATGAGCGCAAAGGCGACTTGATCTCCCGCATGAGCAACGATGTTTGGGAAATTGAATGGAGTATTTTTCAAAGTATTGAAGTCATGTTCCGCGAGCCGATCACCGTACTGTTGTTCCTCACCACCATGTTCATCATGAGCGCCAAGCTCACCTTGTTTGTTCTCATCCTTCTTCCGATCGCAGGCTTCCTCATCGGCGCCATCGGCAGCGGGCTGCGCAAGTCGTCAGCCAAAGCAAAACACCAGATGGGATTGCTCATCAGCACGATTGAAGAAACGCTGGGCGGACTGCGCGTGATCAAAGCTTTTGCCGCAGAAAATTTTTCAAAGAAAAAATTTGCACTTATCAATAACGAGCACAAACGTTTTGAAACAAAGTCGCTTCACCGGAAAGACCTTAGCTCTCCGATGAGTGAATTCCTGGGCGCTGTTTCGATGTCAGTGGTCCTTTACTTCGGCGGCAAGCTTGTGCTGGAAGGCAATGCCCTGGAGCCCTCTGCTTTCATCGCTTTCATTGCGATCTTCTCCCAACTGATCCCTCCTGCAAAAGCATTTACCGATGCTTATTACAATGTGCAGAAAGGGCTGGCATCAGCTGAACGTATCAACAAAATCCTGGACGCAGAAATTTCTATCCGCGACAAAGAATCACCCATTCACCTGATCGACTTCAACCATGCCGTTGAATACAGGAATGTTTCTTTTGCCTACATCAAAGGCGATGCGGGATGGGTGCTGAAAAATTTCAACCTGAAAATTGAAAAAGGAAAAACCATTGCGCTGGTGGGTCAAAGCGGTTCGGGCAAGACAACAATTGCCGACCTGTTGCCGCGTTTCTACGACCTCGAGCACGGGGAAATATTGCTGGACGGAGAAAACATTAAGGATTATCGCCTTTCTGATTTGCGCAGGATGATGGGCATTGTGACGCAGGAAAGTATTTTATTCAACGATACTGTGTTTAACAACATCGCTTTCGGAATGGAAAATGCAACGGAAGAGGCTGTTGAAAACGCAGCCAAGATTGCCAATGCGCATGACTTTATCATGCATATGCCTGAGGGGTACCAGACCAACATCGGCGACAGGGGAGGAAAGATGAGCGGCGGGCAGCGGCAGCGGCTGAGCATTGCAAGGGCCGTGCTGAAGAATCCACCAATACTTATTTTGGATGAAGCAACATCAGCGCTCGATACGGAAAGTGAGCGCCTCGTACAGGACGCCATCACCCGCCTGATGGAAAACAGGACAGCATTGGTGATTGCGCACCGCTTGTCAACTATTCAGCATGCTGATGAAATCATTGTGCTCAAGAAGGGCGAGATCATCGAGCGGGGAAAACACCTGGAGCTGCTTGCTAAAAATGGTGAGTATAAAAAGCTGTATGATTTGCAGATGTTTGTGTGAGAAGTCAACCAACGAAAGAATTTAAGCTTAAACTAATTTCCCCGGGTAAATTCCTCGTTTACTCGCTTACTGGAGTAGTCATTTCATTTGCAGGCGGTATTTGTGCCGGCATTGTTTCAGACAGCGGAATGATTGCGGTTTTGTTTGTTCTTGTTTTTTCTATCGCTTCATTTTACTTTGCTCACCAGGTTGCATCGACTATTTCTCGTGCAACAATCAGCGAAACCGCAGTTCAACTGAACAATCAAAACATTCTCTTTGAAAGTATTGCGGGATACTTTATTGACGGGAATGTCACGATGAGTGCTATTAATTTAAAGCTAAAATCAAATGCTGTTTTTACCATTACCGGAGCTGTGATGGGTAGATACGGGAAACAGTTCAAAGAATTTATCATTGAATTAAAAGAGGCCCTTCATTCGAAAAGCGAGCTGTCGGAAGAATTAACTTTCGCAGACGTGCATCCAAAGCGGGCGATAAGCCGAAAAATATTCAACTATGTTATTCTCCCACTCACCGTTATCCTGAATTTATTTGCTCTTTATTCTTTTATAGCATTCCGCTTTTTGCCCTGGCAAATTCTCTTGATAGATTCATCGGTTTTGGGCATGGTTCCGCTTCTGAAAAGAAAAAATAAACTACTCAACGGTCACTGACTACCTGACGATCGAGAATTTCTGCGTTGACATCCTGCTGTCATTTTTCATTGCGAGAAAATAAATTCCGGAAGAAAGACCAGAAAGATCAATCATTATCTCCGACGATATTATTTTTTCAGTAACCAGCTTTTGTCCATTGAGGTTCAACAGTTCCAGTTCGCCACTTAAAAATGTTGCATCTGCGAAAACTGTGAGCGTACTATTTTCAAGTTTATAGCTAAATGATTTTTCCGCTTCATGATCATTCACAGCTGTCGAAATACAGTTGTCAAAACTTTTCATTCCGTCGAACCGGAAGTTGTCGAGGTAGCGGGCGCCTCCCCAACTGGTTCCTGTAACAGATACTTCTACAGAGGTGTCGGCAATCAGAACGCTGTCGTACAGTACAGCATTTGTGAACCCTGTCGGAAGTGGCGGATCCGTTCCAGTTACTCCAAGGTCATTCACCTGGGCATTGATGTCGATCTGGTCATTCGCTCCGCCGCCGGTAAAATCAGTAGTGAGAAGAAGATTGTACCAATGGTTTTGCTGGAGCTGCATCACGGCAGAAGTTCCGCTGGCAGAATAGCTTACGATTTGTATTCTCCTGGTATCCATCACAGAGGCAATGGCATAGTGGTTTGGGTCAGCGTAAGGCTTCATCCAGACAGAAGCAGCTCGGTCGAAATTGATGTTGTTGAACTGAAGAGTGTCGTACTTAAAACAAATGCCTGTAATATAGGAGACGCCGATCACGCCTTTGAAGCGTGTGCAATAGACGGCATTGTCATTTCCCCAGTTGATCGTTTGCGGGGTTTGCAGGCATCCGCCGGAAATTCCGTTTGTCTGAATTTGGGTGAGGCCGGTACCATTGTCGAAACGGTTTTCAAAGTCATTGTCCGAGGCGCTTACGTAGGTATCGAAGTCTACCGTTTCGCTCACCATTTGTGCTTGTAATTGCTGGATAGTTATGGAGAGTCCCAGGAAAATCAGTATGTAATTTTTACTCATTGTTTTCAGATTTGGGTTCAGGTGATTGGCTGAATTTGTCTGTAAAAGTAGTAAAGAAGGAAGAAGCGCTCTTGAAATTAGTAGTCAGGATTAGCGGGAGAGTTTAGGTTTGACCTGACAGGTGATGTTCGACCTGACAGGTAAAGGGTGACCTGACAGGTCGGGCTGAAATAATAGAATTTAATTGCCAATGCTATACTACTTCCTTCCAGGCCGCGATCTTTGCATGTATGTCTGAAGTCAGGATACCTCTTCTGCCAGGTCGTTACTTTCATATTTACACCCAATCAGTGGGTGATGAGAATTTTTTTGAAGTTCATAAAGATTATGCCCATTTCATTTTAAAGATGCGGGATTATATTCTTCCGGTAACCGATATGATTGCATATTGCATGGAGCCTGACCAATTCCATTTTATCGTTCGCGTAAAGGAAAAGGAAATAGTTGACGAATACTTAAAGATCAAACTAGGGCATGAGCGATTCAACCATCTTATGTCCAGGGAAGATTTTTATGAGAAACAACTAAGCAGGATTTATTCGAATCTTTTCAGTGCGTACGCCTTATATTACAATTTAAAGTATGGGCGAAAGGGTACCCTATTCAAAAGAGCTTTCATGAGAGAGCCTTTGGATAATAATGATTACTTGCAGACGGTTATAAGCCATATTCATCTGAATCCTGTAGGACGTAGTTTTGTTATAGGGCCGGGGGAATGGAGGTATTCTTCCTATGATTCAATTGCAAATAAAAAGTCTTCGCTTGTGAATGTGAATGAAGTTATTGAACTTTTTGGAGGCATGGATAATTTTTTGTTTTATCACCTTCCAGGTCATTCGTTATCTCAATGAGCCGTTTGAACCTGACAGGTAAAGCGTAACCTGACAGGTAAAGGATGACCTGACAGGTAAGGAGCGACCTGACAGGTAAAGGGTGACCTGACAGGTCGGAACAAAATAATAAGGATTATTTAATATAAGAACGCTCTTATGCCATGCCTGCCTCACCAGGCGCCAACGGGAAAAGCGCAGCAATTCCAATAACATACCCCTGCTAATATTTTTTCGGAATGTTTAACCGGATTCTTATCAACAAACCGCGCATTTGGCGTCACTGCCTGATTTTCAAACCCAAATATTTTTCACAGGTGTTCATTTCATACCTTCTTACATAAACGGGGTTGAATCTGCAAACGGACTTTTGAACACATTTTGTTCATAAGCGCTGGAACCCTTATGCAGCAGGGGTTTTGCCGTTCATTTCTATTTGTGAACAACGAGCGGTGCAAAATTGTTGGAAAATAAAAAAGATAATTCTTGCGTACGAAAAATTCGAAATGAATATTTGACCCAACAATCGGGAAGCGTTCATCCCGCATATTTCAGTAAACAGTAAAGAGAAAAAAGATTTCTCTCGGAGGACAAGGTTTAAAAAACTTTCGAATACGGGAGCAGGGAGTTGTCTCCTCTAAAATTTAAAAAAACATACTTATTTAATAAAAACTTAACTCAACTTAACAGAAAACATTATGTCAGAAGTATTACTCGAAGAAAACAAGGAGCGGTTCGTTCTATTACCTATCAAATACCCCAAAGTGTGGGAAATGTACAAGCGCCACGAGGCCAGTTTCTGGACTGCTGAAGAGGTAGACCTGCATGCCGACATGAAAGACTGGGAGCGCCTGAGCGCCGATGAAAAGCATTTCGTGAAACATATCCTGGCCTTCTTCGCTGCCAGCGACGGCATCGTGAATGAAAACCTGGCCGTGAACTTCATGAGTGAAGTCCAAATTCCGGAAGCGCGTTGTTTCTACGGCTTCCAGATCATGATGGAGAATATACACAGTGAAATGTATTCCCTGCTGATCGATACCTATATTAAGGACAGCGCCGAAAAACGCTATCTCTTTAATGCCATTGAAACCGTTCCATGCGTCAAGAAAAAAGCAGAATGGGCACTCCGCTGGATCAACAACGGATCCTTTGCCGAACGCCTGATCGCATTTGCTGCCGTGGAAGGGATTTTCTTCAGTGGAAGTTTCTGCTCCATCTTCTGGCTCAAGAAGCGCGGACTGATGCCCGGACTGAGCACTTCCAATGAGTTCATCAGCCGTGACGAAGGCATGCATTGCGACTTTGCCTGCCTCTTATACAGCATGCTCGAAACAAAGCTTTCCCATGAGCAGGTGCTGGCCATCCTCAAAGATGCAGTGGAATATGAACATGAGTTTGTAACTTCTGCATTGCCGGTTTCATTGATCGGGATGAACTCCAAGATGATGTGCCAGTACATTGAATTCGTGGCTGACCGCCTGCTTGGCTCTTTGGGATATCCCAAACATTACAATTCAGCGAACCCGTTTGATTTCATGGAAATGATTTCGCTGCAGGGCAAAACAAATTTCTTTGAGAAAAGGGTGAGCGAGTACAAGAAGCAGGGCGTGGGACAGTCGAAAGAAGAGAATGTATTTAAAATGGACGAGGATTTTTAATCTCCGTGTCTTTGTGCCTCTGTGGTTAAGAATGGTTTTACCATGGCGACAAAAAATACTGAGAACAGAATAATATTTTTCACCTAAACTAATTAAAACAATATGTACGTTATTAAACGCGACGGCCGCAAAGAAGCAGTGAAGTTCGACAAAGTCACTGCGCGCATTCAAAAGCTCGCCTACGGATTGAGCGAGCACGTGGACACTTTTATCGTTGCCCAAAAAACCATTGAAGGGATTTATGACGGCGTTACTTCAACGGTGCTCGACAACCTCGCAGCAGAGATCGCAGCCTCGTTGACCACACGCCATCCTGATTATGCATTGCTTGCTTCCCGCATTGCCGTGAGCAACCTGCACAAGAACACCAAGAAGTCCTTCAGCGAAACCATGAAGGATTTGTACAACTATATCGATCCTAAAACAGGCAAGAAAGCGCCGCTGCTTGCTGACGATGTATTCCACATCATCTGGGAAAACCGTGAACTGCTGGATTCGTCCATCATCTACGACCGCGATTTCGGCTACGATTATTTCGGCTTCAAGACGCTTGAGAAATCATACCTCTTAAAATTAAACGGACAGGTGTCCGAGCGTCCGCAGCACATGCTCATGCGCGTGGCCATCGGCATCCATAAGAGCGACGTCGAAGCAGCCATCGAGACCTACAACCTGATGAGCGAGCGCTGGTTTACCCATGCAACTCCAACCTTGTTCAACGCAGGCACGCCGAAGCCGCAGCTTTCATCATGCTTCTTGTTGATGATGGAAGACGACAGCATCGACGGC